>Ga0325400_1003128_pt1 | contig 14824 bp, 9 predicted proteins | sample PopdelMetagenome_2_FD_205662 | JGI IMG/M metagenome (GOLD analysis project Ga0325400, IMG submission 205662) | Populus deltoides microbial communities from Bellville, Georgia, United States - Xylem-PdKOR-R1 | ecosystem: Host-associated > Plants > Phyllosphere > Stem > Wood/Secondary xylem... | reverse complement strand
AATTCTTGCTACTTATTATTTGGTTCCCCATAATTCATGTTATTTCATATAAACTTCCTTTGAAAACGTCCATTTCTCATCAATAACCCCCTTTATGTTTATGTTTGGTTGTTCTCCACCACCATTGAATGAACCTCAAACCAAGGACCAATTCCATGGAATTCCAGTTGTAAATTTGGTGTCTTGAGGGGAGTGTTAAATCATGGAGAATGTCTGCTATGTTAATGATCATTAGATTTGAATAAAATATACAAATGTTCCATGATGAAAGAAATATATATATACAAAAATACATAAATATATTTGGATAAATAAACTAACGAAAACAAAATAATTAAATTGTCATTGGAATAATCTTATAGTAAGTTCTTGTACTTTTAAAATAAATAAATAAAACAGAAAAACATGTTATTTTTATCCCCATCATCCTTGTCTTTTAATTATACCACAAGATAATAATCAAATACCACATAAAAATTCATTAATTAAATTTAAATTTAATAATTTAATAGCGATAAACATTAGATTTACTATAAAAAAAATAGAAAACACCAACAAAATATTCGGTCGGAAATAAACCAGTCATTGAAGTGAAATAATAAAAAACATTAGATTGATGTTCAAAACTTAGACATTATAGCATCCCATGAATATATATATATATATATATATATATATATATATATATATATATATATATATATATATAAACCAGCTAGGCATTGAAGTGAAAGAAGAAGGGCAATAATTTTGTTGTCCGACAACCTAGAACCTCTTCCAAATGAATAGAGTTTTCAACAAGTTTATGAGTCAATTACCAACCTTATAAACACCATAATTACCAACATATTGTCTCCTCAGGGATGATTAACTGAACTTTTTGGTCTTAATTGATGATTAAAATAATTAGTACTGGTCCTAGTGTTGGGAGTTCAAAGAGTTGTGTTGTCCCCTCCTTTGCTAGTGCTCCTACCTAGTCCCGCTAATTAATGCCTCACCAAAAACCAACTTCTCAGAATGCTTTCCATTTGATTTCATCTGCAGGCCACTCGCCATGTCTGTCTCCATCTTCTTCTTTTCTTTTTTTTACTTTCAAAAGGTCATGAAAGCCGAAACATGAGGATCAAAAGCATTTTTGCTTATCAAATTGTTGTTTGGTACCACGGAAAAAAGAGATCTTGGAGACGGATATATGGAATAAGAATATCCACTAGTACTGATCAATACTTGGTCGCAGGATATGGTTGACAACCCTTTCCACCTTGCCTAGCTCCCATTGAAGCTTGTACGTAGTGAGACAGTCGGCATTGTAAGACTTGTTCGTGGGCTGAGCTTCAATATTTTTGGATTTTTGGCTAATCCCATTCGTAATTTGATGAAATTAAATTATAATTTAGATGTAATTATTGAACTATGGATAAATGGGAAATTATAAGGGTAGCCCCTCTTCTTTTTATAAGATTCTACTCCATTCCTTTTTTTCCAGGTTTGAACTTTAGACCTTCAAATAGAAATTAATTCTGAAGCTTTAATTGGTATACTGATAATTAATTTCGTTTTTTTTTATGAAAGATCAGTCATTTATTATTTATAGGATTCATATCTGTTTCATCATCACTTGACACGCTAATCTATATAAAATTCTAAAAAATATATATTCTTTCCACTAATCTATTGATGTTAATTTCTCCCTATAAATGATTAAATACCAAAATTATGATTTATTTATAATTAATGACCAGTAACAATATCAGACATGGGAGGAGGGGCGTGAGGGTCTCATCAAGTATTGGTTTTACATGGATGGATGGATGGTTGTTTAGTGCATGGTGGGACAGGGCACAACGATGAAATGAAGGAGAGAATGTTTCTCTTTTTGTCCTCAATCCTTCCCACCTACCTTTGAATATATTTAGGTTTCCCTTTTTCTTTTTTAAGTTATGGATTAAGATTTGAATTTGACAATGGACGAGAGAGTGGGGAGAGGTGGAAGGAGATGCAAGACTGTTGTGGTTTTGTAACTTGTGTTTAGTCGGGTTAATTAGGTTTTCATTTTTTATATGCTGGGTGAATTAAATATGATTTTTTTAGGTTTTATTTAGGTAAATTAGGTTTGGTTTACTCACTTTTCTAGATCCAAAACAAAAATATTTTTTGGATTTTTAAATTAATTTTATCTTTTTTTTTTTCATTTTGTTTTTTCAGTTTTTTTTCGGTTTTTTTCTTGTCCTGCTGATTTATATATATATAATTCTATAAAAAATCTCTTTCCATTAATCTACTGATGTTTCCAGCTATAATTAAATGATAAAACACCAAAACTAAATGTAAACTATATCTTTCTGATCTCTGTCATGTGTTGAGATGAATATTCAGGAGAATACCTAGATCATGGAGTTTTTTCCAGTAGCTTCCACTCCATATATATAAATCTCAGGGATGTCTGGTTCAAATTAAAGTAAATGGCAAAATGATGATGACATGAGATGAGTGATTTGCTGCTTCTTGTACGTACAACATTCTGCTGTACTCTACTGAAAATCAAGGCTGATCGAGTACATACTAAAAAAGGCTTACACACCTATAGCTGAAAATGGTTAACACAGTTCAAGCCATGCAGAAGAGCTTTTGTCCACACATGCAGACATTTAATTGTGCTGCTGCTTTTTTTTATGCAGCATAAAAAACAGTGAAGTTGACTTTAGGGTTGTGGGCTAAAAGTTAATGCATTTCTTCATCATTCTGTAGCTATTGGGTGGGTGCACACCATCACCATAGCTCTTATGGCACTCTCTACCACTAGCCATAAAAGCCAACCTCCCCTCCTCCACTCCTGCTAAGGCCATAGCTCATATCCTCACAAAGAACTTCAAGATTTAGCCATGGCGCCTACTCTTAGGATCAAGACCTTTCTTTTATTGTCCCTCTTGCTCCTTGCTCCCTTATCATCTTCGGGTTTGTATATGTTTTCTGATCAACATTACCTTCAGTATCTCATATTCTCAAAATTTGGATAATATAGCTTGACAAAGAGTGTTTATTTTCACTTGTAGGTTTGGTTGAAGGCTTCAAGGAAGGCATGAATCCACACAACTCATTTGTCAAGGTATACCTAGCTCCCGTTTTCTTCCTGAACTTTTTTCTATTTTGAGATAATTTCTTGTTTTTCTTTCAAGTAGTGAGTATCTTTTGTTTATGCATTCTTTTAATAACCCAAGGATCTTGTCTCTTTGTAAAGGATGGCATCCATATGATCAATGCAAGGAAGCTTTTGCTGGATATGCTGGATTATGGTGATGCAGGACCTAACCATAAGCATGACCCCAGGGGGAAAGCTGTTGTTGGTGGTGGCAAGAGCCCTTGACTCCTCTCGAACCATCAACTCTCCCTCTAGAGGTTTTGTTCGTGCATGCATGAGGAGATGTGTAATCTTGCATTTCAAAATGAATTTTATTTAGTAATGTATTATTATTATTATTGTACGTAGCCCACACAATTGTGGGACTAAGATAAGATTTTACGTTGTATAATTCTATGCGTGCATGTCAGTACTGATTTGTGTATGAACTTCTCAGGCAATTGCTTATCTTATGTTCTAATAATAAATAATGAAGCAGCTGGCTTCAATTTGCTACTTCATACAAGAGAGTCTCCAGCAAATGGAAGTTAAAGAGATGAGCTTAACGTAGGAAATTTTTGCTGGTTCACAGAGTTGAGTTGTGGATTCCATGATCAGCACTTCAAAAGCACCATCATGACCAACCACCATCATATTTTATAATTTTATCAGTAAAATTTTTTATGAATATTTACACTAACAATCTGTTTATGATTATTTTATCGATGATATCATGAATAAAAAATATTTATCAAAAAAACACTCTTTAATAATTTCTGTTCTGTCGGTAAGTTTGTTATTAATAAATTTACAGATAGTTTTCCATTCCGTTTGTAATAAATTTATAGATAGCTTTACAAATATAAAATAGACACAAAAAAATAATTCTTTTCATTCCGCTTGTAATGGTGTAATTAATTGCTTGGCTAGCTAGTGCCTATCGTATCTATATAGAAATGGTGCTATTTAATTCACTAGCCAATATATATATTAATTCAAGGAATTGAAGCCTTAGCCACTTACGTTAATAAAAGAAAGAATCCAAGGAAGAGCAACATGCATTATCTCACCAAAATGTGTTCTACAGCAAACATATTGATTGATGAAGATACTGGGATATACAATCATGGCGGCCCCTACGCAGCAGAACAATACAAAATCTCCTCTATTTTTCATTTTATCAACGAAAAAGCTAGGACTGTTAACCTTCTTTTTAATTTCTGGTTCCTGAGGGGTGAGGTCAAGGAGAGCTGCATGAGTCAAGCACCATGTATTTTCAAGATTTGAGCATTTGTCATAGATGTTAAGAAGCAGAAAGACCTAAAAACGTATCACTCTTGATATTAATGTTAACATCTTAAAGATTTGAATTTCTTTTTAAGAGTTTTCTTCCTTCCAATGACTATATATATATATATATATATATAGTCTCTAGCCATTGCTTTGAGGATTGGAAATTCAGAGCACCTGTACATCATTTATATATATATTTTTCTATTATACATCACATATATATATATATATATATAGATTACTTGTATTTCACCTTTTCAGGTGTGTTTTATACACTCACACTCAATTCCTAGGCTTAAGCCCATGACAAATAACCTAGTTAAAGGCCTCCTCTTCCATTCCACCTTGTACCAAAATCTTGCCTTGCCACCCACAGCTAACCAACAAGAGAATTGCAACGTCATTAGCCTCGGCGCTGTAGCCACCGTATACTTGACGAGTCCTCATTCCAAGGAAGCCAATTACATTAACAAAATTGCAACATGCCATAACCTGGGTCTGTACCTAGAATAATTCTAGTAGTGACAGAAGAACCTCTGCTATGTATCCGAGATGAACATACTTAGGTCCCGTTTATCTAGGCGGTGATGCCGTGGCTGAAATAAAGCACTGTTACTGCATAAACAAACAGACTCTTAGTCCGGAGAACATTAGTCGGATAATAATATGTGTCGAAACTTGTTTTAAACATAAATATTGGGCTTTAGCTAATCTTGGAGTATTAACAGGTACAGGTTTTAGACAGTCTGGAATATTGCTAGGAAGTTACAAGGATTTTTACAGTTTGGAGTGCTGATAATAATATTCCCCCAGCACAACTATGCCGGCATCTTTGATTACATTGATGTCAAGTTTGAGCAGCTATACATTCCTTAATTAAACTAAGAATCTTGTGGTATTTAAGGACATGTTTGTCGTATCATAAATATTGTCCTAGAAATTATTGTGTCACAGTTTTTCTCTTGTCTTAACTGGTCAAGTTTTAAATTTATTTTTTAAATGTTTTCAAGTTTTATTAACCTCTGAATCATTAAAAGTTAATCATTAAAAGTTTACATGGTTGTTAATTTTAAAACTTATAGCATTAAATCGAGATAGACATAAGTTAATCCGAATATCCATATTAATAATAATTAAAAAAAAAAACGGTGCCTTTCTTTTTGTAGTGTTCGGTGATGGGGCCTCGCTTTTCAAGCTTATCAAACATTGTCGACTTTCCCTGAATTTCCTAGAGGCGAAGTTACTACCATTTCCGTCTCCAACTTTAGAGAATCCTACCCACGGTTCACAGCGAATCGCGAAGGAAAGGTCACAGTAACAAATCCTAGTCAGATGAAGCCAACGTTTGAGCAAATAAAGACTTGGGTTCATTATGACAAGGATTTTCTCTTGGCTTCAGCTTTTCTCCAACCCTTTTCACTGAAAGCTGGAAAAAGTAAAGAAATGCAGGTCAAGTACAGACATAGGAAAGATGGGGAAATGGTTGGTTGCAAGAATGGCCAAGGAAAGGGCAAGTAATGGTACGGTCACATTTACAAGGAGGATGGAATTTCCTACGAATTAAGCTTGGATTGGGCTTCTGGAAACACCATAGAACAGTGCGAATTGATAGTAGAGAGGTCAGGGTTCTTCTGGGCCATACTAATCACAAAGCATGCTTTTGCTGCTTCTAATATTGAGAACGCATTTCCAAACGGTATGGAAACTTGAATACGAAGCCATCAATACCAAATCAGTTTCCTATCTTCTTTCTCCCTTGATCCTCGATGATTAACATTCAAAGATATGTTTATGTAACAAAGCTACAGTATGATTTGTGTGTTCAACAGGTATTGTTCAGAGAGTCAATGTAATACAATATGATTATGGAAATGAGATTTCGAAAGACAAGATGTTTATCGTTCTTTCGCCTAAAAGAAAAGCATGAAGGTGCTGACACATATAGATTTCTATGGACTAATGTGTCGAAATCTATGTTGATTTATATACACTTTCTGAAGCTCTAGCATTTATGAAGAAAGCAAGGATGACATCCATATTCCAAGTGTGACAATACCAATGGTAGCAAAAGCTTGGCCCAGTTCAAGCACAACATTTTGTTGCTGGAGAGGCAGATTTTGCCAGTCTGTCCGCCTTTGCAGAAGTTAAGACCAAAAACAGAACAAAATTAGTCATGGCAGAATTCTAAGATTATTGCATTTCTCAATAATCAAAGAAAAGCACGCACAACAAGCTTGCAAATCTCAAACATCTTAGACCAGTTCAGATTTTCATTATCAATTTGCGTTGACGAAGATGCATGAAAGCAAAAACATGCATACCCTAAATCAGCAATGATAATGCTAACATTGTCTTGTGTCCGCCGGTCCTGCAATACAAGGAATTCAAAGCTTTTTGAAGTCCCTAGTAAAATATTGAACGATAATGTCGAATAAGACTAATTGTCCATATAAGTTCTTACAATAGCTTTCCGTGCAAGTTCTTCGCAAGCTAGCTGAAAGCAGAATGAGAGGCAAGTTAGAAATGCCGCTGCACAGCAATGGTATCATCTAAAACCATGCAGACATTCAAAACTTGTTCCAGGTTCAGAACTCAAGTGCAATGGATTCGTTGGATATTCAATAGCCAACATAATGATTACCTGAACATTTCCATGTTTTTGAAGTTGGTTCCTGACAAAAGCAGCTGCATCTAAGCTGTTACCGACAATAGCAAACAGTTAAGCAAGATGCTGATTATGAATGAAAATCAAGAGATTACAGAAACAGATGTCACAGAATGCAACTACGAAATACAGTTGGAGGATGGGATAAAACACCTGTTCATGTAATCCCATAAACCATCAGATGCTAGAATTACAAACTCTGCATCTGATCCAAAAGCTATTTGGTAAACTTCTGGAGATGCAATGACCAAGTCCCCATTGAATTGTACTCTGTCACAACACAAGATTAGTTCACCTTCTGAAAAAACTTGCAAATCATAAATTCAATGATTCCTTATCTTATCACCGTATCGAGCATCATTCTTGGCTAATACACATGCAGCAAGCTTTTGTCATCCATCCATTAGTAAATGGTGGCGGTATAGGGTTTTTCTCATATGAATTTATCTCAACAGAACATGCATTTTGTAGTTCCTAGGAGAGCATACAACCTTAGAACCATACAGGCCAGATGTACTAGCCACAATGAATGAGATTTGTCTTTTGCTCCAATTGCTATGTTCTTAGGGCAGGTAGATTGATCGAATAACCATTACCAACCCAAATCATGGGCTCTTGCAGGTTTTAAATCTGATCTATCAGGTCTTGTGATGTTTTGTACGCAATTGAAATGCACCATAACTATCTTATAACCAAGGTTCAGTTAACAAAAATGGAGAGTAGATGAACATACTGGTGGAAAATATAGAAAAGATCTTACCGAGAACTAAATTTTTCAGACCATCTCCCTTCCTTGACTCCTTTCTCCAGCATCCTATTCATGTATCACATTGTTAAGAAATGTATGTGCTGGTTGAAGACATATTCAAACTAACCCTTGTGTTCAAAAGTAGAAAAGGAAGTCAGAGATTAAAAGGACCAAACTCATTCTTTTTTGTCTTGAACCGCATGTCACCAAAAGCACGAGATACGGCTATGTCTCCACAAATCCTTCCATTGACAATCTACAGAAAAATTACAATAGTAATCATCAGACAATAAGGCATGTAAGATTTGGTCTTGATCAGGAAGAAGCATACAGAAGATTTAGATGAAATTCTCCACAGATCACAAAAGTACAAGGCTTTTATGGATCAGTGTCTAAGAAACTTTATTAAGAAATGTTCAGACTTCAAATTGTTATAACAAGGAAGAATGCCAAGAAAATTAACAGATTTCCAAAAATACTTTTGATTCTAAAATTAGCAGGATACTCCTACATGAAAACAAGGAAATGGCAACAAGGGATACCAAGTTGAGCACTATTTCAATCATAAGGATAGCAAGGAAGAAGGTAAGAGCAGTCAAGAGAAGACTACATGAACTTTCTACAGAAATTGCAAGAAAACACACCCATCCACCTGCTTCTCTGATTCTTTTGATTTCTTGAAGAGAGATTTTGTTGCTTCCATAAGGTCGATGAGCATCAGTCAACACTTCCATTTTTCCAGAACGAGAAAGGACCTGAATCAAAAGCGAAACATTATGCAAAAATTGCTCATAATCACCCAACATATTTTCAGTTTTTCCATTGATATTGTCAAAAAGCAATAACATTAGAATTGAATATATACCACAGATGAATCACCAATGTGCGAAATGACTAGCTTTTCGTTTCCAATGAACATAGCAGTCGCTGTCGAACCAGATTCATCTTGCACACCATCCTTCTCAAGCCTTTACAAAATCAAACATAACCTAAACCTTCAACGCGATAATATAGAAAATAGAATTACACCATTCACTATCTGCCCATTTTTCTACAATCAAAAGCAATCTTTGCACAAAGAAAACTCTACAGGCATACCAATCTAGCAATTTTGCATCAACCCTTTCAAAAGCCTCTTCTAATGCTTTTCTAATAGCATTGAAATCTTTTCCATTCAATAGCAAACCGCCTTGTAAAGCAGCTACACACTCCTTGTACAACTCATCCCTAACAATGATGAATCAAAGACTGAATAAAGAAACTACACCAAAAGAACTCAAGAAATATGAATCCATGATTGTGCTGATGTTTCTAAAATTTGTCAAACCTGAGGAACTTCACAGAAGAGAAACCAGCATGGCCATCAAAAACAGCAGCAAAGGAGAATCCTTCAAGGCCGTCTGATCGAATTATGATATCATCCTCCATCTCTTCACGTGCGCCTTGCAAGCTTGTAGAACCCCACCGGATCCCAGCAACATCAGTTAAAGAAGATGGGCCATCTATTGCTATAGCAGAACACTGGCTTTTAGGCCGAGTAGCAAAAAAGAAGTTTTTAGTGGGGATTTTGGTACTGGAGTGGCCACATTGGAGTTTGGTTGATAGGAATCTCTCCAACTGTGGCCTAAACAATGCCATTTACTGAGTTGAGTTGCTCAGTTAGAGAGTTTCAGATGTTGTACGGTGGGGATGAGGACTGGCGTTGGTATTTTTGTCTAGTGAAGGATAAGAGGATGAAGCAGAGCCTCTAACTGATTTAACGATTAGATTCTACATGGGGTTACATGTATGGTACTCAGTTTTTTGGAACTTAACCTTTTGGTCACATGAGATTGGACCCACAACTTTCTGGTCCTGAATCATGACATGGCAAGATCTGAGTGGCCTTTCACTATACATGATCTAATTAATTTTTGGCAACTTTCTGGACCTGGACTTTGCTTTTTCTACGAACTCGTGATGCAGTTCAGCTGCCACTAGAGGCAAGTAATTTTGCACATTTGTCTTCTACTGTTGCAAACCTCAAGGCTAATAGCTGCAAACACCAGTACAATCTTAATAAATTGTATTTGCTTGTACTACTAGGTTTACCAAGATAAGAAGATCCTGTATTTGTACTGCATTTAGCAGTGTATTTGGATTGAAAAGGTTTTCATTTTATAGTTTTTTCTTAAATTTTCTTCAACAATTCTGACATCATTATATTATGATCATTTGAAAATATAAAAAATAGACATTAATTTAATTTTTTTTTTTCCATACATTACCAGTTTAAAAAAAATAATAGTGGATCCGACCATAAGTTTTTAGAGTCAACCATAAGTTTTTAGAACCCGTTTGTTCAAGCAATCCGCGTAAGATAAACAGAAACTTATTGGAGCTCACTGATCATAGTCTTCAGATTCTTTTCTGGGTTGAATGTGTAGAAATCATTCAGCGTTTAGGAGCTGGCACACATCTCGTTACAGGGCAAGAACAAATGCAATTGATGATAAAATATCAAACAGAAAGCCAATACACTATGAATAAGAAAATACAGCCTTTAATGTCTCTTTATTTATTTATTTATTTTTTTTATAATAACAGCCTTTAGCCAAAGGTTATTAAACATAGCAGATCTAACTAATATCAAAGTCTATTCAAGCTCCTGCCTCAAATAAGTAGGCCCTGGCAGGAAGGGGTCAGATTCTTCATATGCCACCGGACGGGAATACCCAGCATCGTTCATACGGTTGCTAAGCACATGTAAAATAGCTTTTTTCTTTCCTCCGTAGTCATCTCTGTTGTTCTCAACATACTCTATGGCCTCAGCTGCAATCTCATTCACAAAATCAAACCTGTTATCCTCTGATAGTAACAATCTGTGGATATCCATTGTCAATAACTTTCCTTCGTCTTTAATCTTTCTAACCTGCTCCTCAAGGAAAGGAACTCGCTCCAATTTATATCGCAATAGATCATCTTCCTTAGTCTGAAACACAACAAGCACTTTTAATCAACATCCACAAGCACAACATTTTAAGCCCAGTTCATGAACAAATAAGGCATTAAGGTTATATGTTATAAATTAAGGTTATATCATTATATGTTACAAGGACAATTCTACAGCCCATAAAAATTCCAGCAAGGATGTGCTGCCAAAATCCACCCCATACAATTATCCACATGTAGCATATAAATCACAGGCAACTGCTATATCATCTAGCCAGCATACACAAGCATGTCGTGTGAAAAAGAGGAACCAAGATCATAAACAAATAAGGCAAGATGTTGGATGATAAAATTCTTGACAGCAAATTTCGTAATGTGAATATTGAGATAACTTCATTATAGGGAATCTTGAAATGCTGAAGTTCCATTTCAGTTTTCTTTTAACTTCAAAATAGACACATGATAAGAACTGAGGCCTATAAAGATAATACCGACTTTGTGAATTTCATTATGATTGCAATTGATATTTTCAACGCCATGTAAAGCAGGTTTCTAGATAATAAAACAAATGTCATGAGTTGTAAACAAATAAAAGATGAGACTCCTTCTATCTAAAAGCTGATTCTAAATATCAGTTTACATCAAGTACATAATTATATGTCAGAAACTTGAAACAAAAACTGTTTTAAAAACGACTTGACTGAATTTTACAGCCAAGAAATCCTAAGCCAATACAAGTAACAAAGTGAAAGCTATAAGAATCAGATTTGCCTTGTAGCTTTATCCAATTCAAAATCTTGACATTGACAAAAATTCTATAAAACTTATCCAAAAAAAATTCTTTTCAGTATGAAAAATCTGGTCTAGTTCTTTACACACTATCATGAGGAGAACAACAAATATATTCATATATGAAAAAAGGGACCAACCCACATTCTAAACTATAATATTAACAGTAATAAATAGTAGCAAACTTATCCTATGTAAGGGTGGGGAGGCATACCCTAACCTAAAAGTTCAATTTTAGCTTCTCTTCATTTCTTAATACTTCTATCTTCTGTTATAGGCTATTTGGAACCTTGTGAATTGTCTAATTTACAGGGTTGAATCAATTCTTGTATTTAGAATCCTTTTGAAGGTATTGATTTGAATTCTAAATGAAATTCACATTTGTTTTGGTTCTCGTACAAGTTGGGAGAAAAATGGAGAGAATGAAAATCTCTCAGCAGTCTGAAAGTTCTCAAATTTTACCAATTTACCTACTAATCCTTAATATAAGGGCATACACTTTAATCCTTTCACATTAACCCTCTACATTAATGTTTAAGAGATACAAAAAAACTTTCTACATCACGACACAATATTTCCAAATTCCATGCATAGGAAAACTTTCCCTCATTTTCCACTGCAAGCATAATCCAACTTCTGTTGAGCATAGTTCAGTTTGTTTCTTGGTTTAAATGCAGTGATGCTACTAGTTATGTGGGCATTGTTTAGGTAAAAACTAGTACGTCACCAGGAAGCATTCTCTGCTTTTTTAAAGAGTATTATCCAAAAATAAAAATCAGATTTGATACATCAAGATTCAAGTTCTTATGCAATAAAATTGATAAATTACGCTTTATCTTCATGTGCCTCACTTCAAGCTAAGGAATAGCTACAAAAACCCAAACAAACACACAAGCAGACATTTCATTATTCTCATCGAGAAAGTTAACCACATTTCAAGATTTCTTCTCATCAAGAACTTGATTCAGTGTTCACATTTCAAGACTTCCTGATAAGGGTTCAGAATTATTTGAAAAATGTTCAAAATTTTCAATATATCTCATCATGAAATTGTTTCAGTGTTCACATTTCAAGAAATACCAACAAGGGTCTCATTTAAAAAAGGTAAAAAAGGAAATATAATTGTAAATACCAATTTCCTCCGGCGCCAGACTCGCCTACCACGGCTACTGTTTTTTTGCAACTTTGAGACTACCTGGAAAAAATAAAATTAAAACAGTAAGCCATAACATGAAAAAAGAGAAAGAAGTGACGGGGTTAGAAGATTTAAAAACCTGGGATTTCTCAGGAAACCAGCAAAGTGAAGATTTTGGAGGTGAAAGTGAAGAGAAAGCAAAGGATAGAGCAGAGACGGCCATTTTTTGTTCTGTTTGGCTCTGTTTTGAAGAGATTAGACTCTTCATTTGCTTTATACTTAACCGGTTTAAATGTAAAGAAACCAAACCGATACATCCTATTCACTAAGAACCGGTGAAGTATTAATTTATTATCATCTGCGCTACACGTGGATTAATTTTTTAAAAAATATCAAAACAAGCTAAAACCAAGAGTGTTGGGTTTATCTATAAAGCTAGATTTAAGAGTCTTGAGTTTGACTGCAACACCTAACCTAGAATAATATTAATATCAATAGTAATATTTATAATACAAATAATAATATTTTTAATGTTAATAATAATATTAAACTTGTTTGACCCAAGTTTAAGTGGGTTTTACTGCAACGCTAGACCCAAAAATCTTGAATTTAGGTATAGCTACAAAGTTGTGTTATGAAAATGTGATCATTAAATAGAAAAAAATTTAATATTAAAAAATAAAATTACACAAAAAAAATAATTGAAAAGAAAAAAACAAAGCAAAGCACTATTCCAATAAATAATGCTTTAGAAGGAGGGGTACAATAAAACCCTATGATGAGATCAGGATAATCTAATGAAAAATAAACAAAATAAATTATGAAATTTAATTCTCAATTAAATCGAAATTAAAAGATAAAATTAATAGAAAAAAACTAATTAAAAAAAAAAGAAAGAAAATCCGAGTCAACTGAGTTAACTCGTCAAACTAGGTTAACCTATCAAACCTGAGATCCGTGTCATGAGAGTATGATAACTAAATTAAAAAAAAATCTGAGTCAAATGGGTTAACTCGTCAAGTTAGGTTAACCTGTCAAACCTAAGATCCGTGTCATGAGAGTATGATAACTAAATAAAAAAATTTAATATTTAAAAAAATTAAAAAAAACAATTAATTGAAAAAAAAACCTATAACTAAAAGGCATCCGCTTTCATTGTAGATTTATATAGTGAAATCTCCAATTTTTTTAGCATAAAAAATATATAAAAAAAAGTTAAGACCCAAGAGCATTGGGTCTATCTGCAAAGCTAGATCCAAGAGCCTTGAGTCTGGTTGCAATGTCTAACCCAAGAGTAATATTTATAATATTAATTATAACACCAATAGTAATATTTATAATACAAATAGTAATATTTTTAATATTAATAATAATATTAAACTTATATGACCCAAGTTTAAGTGAGTCTACTAGCAACGCTAGAGCCAAAAACCTTAGATGTGGGTCTGGTTGTAAGGTTATATCATGAAAGTGTGATAACTAAATAGAAAAAAAATTAATATTAAAAATTAAAATTAAAAAAAAAAGATTAATTGAAAATAAAAAAAGCAAAACAAAGCATTATTCTAATAAATAGTGCTTTAGAAGGAAGGGTAAAGTAAAACCTCCTCATAAGATCACGATAATCTAATTAAAAATAAACAAAACAAATCATAAAATTTAATTCTCAATCAAATCGGTATTAAAAGATGAAATTAAAAAAAACTAATTTAAAAAAAATCTGAATCAACTGAATTAACCCGTCGAACCAGGAATCCATGTCATGAGAGTATGATAACTAAATAAAAAAAATAATATTAAAAAACAAAATTGAACAAAAAAAATTAATTGAAACAAACTTATAATTAAAAGGCATATGTCTTTCAATGTGGATTGGCACAGTGAAATCCTCAATTTTTTTTTGGAATAAAAAATATATAAAAAAACTAAGATCCAAGAACATTGTGTCTATCTGCAAAACTAAATCCAAGAATTTTGAGTCTGACTGCAACGCCTAACCCAAGAATAATATTTATAATACACATAATAATATTAAACTTGTTTGACCCAAATTTAAGTAGGTCTGGGTACAACAGACCCAAAAGCTATGGATGCGAGAATGGCTATAAGGTCATGTCATAAAAGTATGATAACTAAATTAAAAAA
>Ga0325400_1003126_pt1 | contig 14826 bp, 12 predicted proteins | sample PopdelMetagenome_2_FD_205662 | JGI IMG/M metagenome (GOLD analysis project Ga0325400, IMG submission 205662) | Populus deltoides microbial communities from Bellville, Georgia, United States - Xylem-PdKOR-R1 | ecosystem: Host-associated > Plants > Phyllosphere > Stem > Wood/Secondary xylem... | reverse complement strand
GTTATTGGACGGTAGAACACCTGGCCATGATGTTGTTCGCCATTATACTGATAACCATTGGTCATAGCCGTTCTAAAAAGGCAGTACTGCCCGAAGTGAAGCATCGTGCTATTGCCGTGTTTTATGGTTTGGCTATCCTAATCGTGATTGCCGCTATCGTGCAAAGCCAACGTCCTTTTTTTGGCTTTACGCATGTGTAATTATTTTTACGAAAAATTTGGATTGTGATATTTCTTTATATATTTGCTCTTGTTAAATGACAAAGAAATTACATAACCTGATCTGGTGGCAGCTTAATATACAAGCAGCCGGATAGTTTATTGGATTAGAGAGACTAACAATTATAAACCTGATTAGAAACCCGGCGAATCCAAACGTCCGGGTTTTTTGTTATATATACTTTTTCTACCGATGCAAAAATTTAAACTGATAACCACCAATAAAAAGCTATTAGCCGATACCACCACACCGGTAAGCATCTATTTACGCCTGCGCGATATATTCCCGAATACGCTGCTGCTCGAAAGTTCCGATTATCACAGCCGTAATAACAGCATCAGTTATATATGCTGTGAGCCTATAGCCGGCCTGGTACTGAACCAGGGAAAACTGACATGTAATTACCCGGATGACAGTACCCATACGGATGAGGCCGGAACTTTTACACTTACCGACCGGATCGATCATTTTTTAAACCGGTTCGAAACCAGCCAGCTTTCGCTGAAAATTATATCGAATGGCTTATTCGGTTATTTTACCCACGAGGCGGTAGAACATTTCGAAACCATACATTTGAAAGAGGTGCCGCATGATGTGCGGCAGATACCTGAAATGCAGTACCATATTTACCGGTACATTATTGCGGTAGACCATTTTAAAAATGAGCTGTATATTTTTCATAACCAAACAGCCGGTGGGGATAACGACAAAGGCATTGAGAAAGTAGAATATCTGATTAAAAACAAGGATTTTCCGGAGTATCAGTTTAAAAGCAGCGCCGCCGAGCAATCGAACCTGACGGACGATGAGTTTAAGGCTATCGTGGCAAAAATGAAAGCCCATATATACCGGGGCGATGTATTTCAGATTGTGCCATCACGGGCGTTTTCACAATCGTTTACAGGTGATGAGTTTAATGTATACCGGGCACTGCGCTCTATTAACCCGTCGCCTTATCTGTTCTATTTCGATTATGGCGATTTCCGCATCTTTGGGTCATCGCCAGAGGCGCAAATCACGATTAAAAACAGGGTAGCCAGCATTTACCCCATAGCCGGTACGTTTAAACGCAGCGGGGATGACGAAAAAGACGCCGAAGCTGCCCATGCGTTAGAGAACGACCCTAAAGAATCGGCCGAGCATGTAATGTTGGTCGATTTGGCCCGCAACGACCTGAGCCGCCATTGCAGCGAGGTAGAGGTTAAATCGTTTAAACAGGTACAGTATTATTCGCACCTTATTCACCTGGTATCGCACGTGAGCGGAAAGCTGCGGCCCGATGTGTCATCGTTCAAAATTGTGGCCGATACTTTCCCGGCGGGTACGCTGAGCGGTGCACCCAAATACCGGGCTATGGAAATTATTGATGAAAACGAAAACATTAAAAGACGGTTCTACAGTGGAGCCATTGGTTATTTAGGCTTTAACGGCGACTTTAACCATGCCATTATTATACGTTCGTTTTTAAGCAAGCATAACGTACTGCATTACCAGGCTGGTGCGGGTATTGTGGCCGATTCGGTTGCCGAAAGCGAGCTGAATGAAGTGAACAATAAGATTGCGGCATTGCGGCGGGCCATTGAAACAGCGGAAGAAATGTAATTGCGTAATGTTGCAGACCAGCAACGACAGGGAAGAGCATGCACAAAAGCTGAGAGGCTTCAGAACAACTAAATGGATAACTACATGAATGATGCAATAGATAATACACCTGAACATACAGATACCAGTAAGTATATGGGGCGGATATTGATTATAGATAATTACGATTCGTTTACGTATAACCTGGTACACCTGATTAACGAATTGGGCCTGGAATGCGAAGTATGGCGCAACGACCAATTTAAACTGGAGGATGTGGCGCAGTTCGATAAGATTATTTTGTCGCCGGGGCCGGGCATACCATCGGAGGCGGGTTTGCTGCTGGATGTCATCAAAACTTACGCGGGCAGTAAAAGTATTTTTGGCGTGTGTTTGGGTCAGCAGGCTATTGCCGAGGTGTTTGGCGGCAGCCTGTATAATTTAAGCCGGCCTATGCACGGCCTGTCTACCCCGGTAAAAGTAACCGACCCGGCCGAGCCGCTTTTCGCTGGTTTGCCGGCACAGATTAAAGTGGGCCGTTATCATTCGTGGGCAGTAGCACAAGGCGATTTACCTGATGTGCTGACCATCACCGCTGTTGATGAAACCGACAATTCCATTATGGCCCTGCGACACAAAACGCTGGATGTGCGGGGCGTGCAGTTTCACCCCGAATCGGTATTAACCGAGTATGGTAAAGAAATGATGCAAAACTGGTTAAAGCCGCAGGTGCCCGAAGCCGGGGCAGCAGAAGTAGTGGCCGGGCATTTTATTAAGATATAAGTTTCGCAAACCTTAAAGCGTTATTTAAAAGGGTTTGTAAGTACTTTTTTAAAGGCCCCATTGGGGGCATATGGGTTTTATGAATATTCTGGATCAGATTGTACAAAAGAAAAGAAAAGAACTGGCTGCCGCTAAAATGGTAACCTCTTATATACAGTTGGAAGAGCGTGAACTTTTTGAACGTGAGCCGCTATCGTTCAGGGATTTTTTGCTGGATCCGGAACGTACCGGTATCATTGCGGAGTTTAAACGTCGGTCGCCCTCAAAAGGCATTATTAACGATCAGGTAAAGGTAGAAGCGGTAACTACGGCCTATGCCGCAGCGGGTGCTTCGGCTTTATCGGTGTTGACGGACCGCCACTTTTTTATGGGGCGCAAAATGGATTTGCTGAAGGCGCGCCGGGCAAACGATATTCCGCTGCTGCGTAAGGACTTTATGATTGACGAGTACCAGATTGTGGAAGCAAAAACGCTGGGCGCTGATATCGTTTTGCTGATTGCCGCCATATTGGAACCCCATGAAATAAAGAAAATGGCAGCCCTGGCGAAAAGTATTGGCCTGAGCGTGTTGCTGGAAGTGCATAACCTGGATGAGTTGCAACGCAGCCTGGACGATAACCTGGATGCTATTGGCGTAAACAACCGCAACCTCGCCGATTTTACGGTGTCGGTAGATACCTCTTTCCAACTGGCGGAGCATATTCCCGATCAGTTTCTGAAAGTTTCTGAAAGTGCTATCAGTGATACCGATACCATCCGGCAGTTAAAACAGGCTGGATTTAACGGCTTCCTGATTGGTGAAAACTTTATGCGTCAGCCCGATCCGGGCCTGGCAATGGAGTATTTTGTGCGGGAACTGGCTTAGGAGTTGAAAGTTTTAAGTTGAAGGTTAAACGTTTAAATATCGGCTTTGATATGGTTATATCAATTTGTCTGTCGGTTGAAGCTTTTTGATAAACTCAATCTTTTATCCACTGCTTATATTTTTTTAAACTCTGCCAAGGTGATAAAGTCGCCGTTCTTTATATCATTTATACCTTGTTCTATTCCTTCCAAATGTTCCTTAGGTATCTGAAATACTTGATCTTGATCAGCAACTAACTGGCTCACCATTTCCAGGATTTTTCGATCATTCAGCCTGTCCACGCTTTCGTGTATCGATTGTTTCAAAACAATTAAAGTCATGTTTTGCACCGCATCTTTTTATCATCACACAAAATTAATAAGCTCTTGTTAAATCCGTATGCGACGCCTGCTGCAAAAGCTGTTCTCTAAAACCCTGATACGCCTGGCTAATCGCTATTCGTCACGGCCCGATCAAGCCCGTATTTTTGCAGCGCTTACTGCCTTGTTTGAGCACCTGCTTGCTGAGCCCGGGAAAAAAGGCCGTGTTATCCCGTTCGATGCGGCCAGGGATAAATTCATTATCCTGTCCGACCAGCATAAAGGTGCCCGCGATGAGGCTGACGATTTTGCACTGAGCGAAAATAGCTACCTGGCTGCCTTGTCTTATTACAACGAGCAGCAGTTTCATTATATCAATTTAGGCGATAGCGAGGAGTTATGGGAAAACCTGCTGTTATCGGTTATCAAACATAATCAGGCCACCTTTGCGCAGGAGAAGCTTTTTTTACAGCGTGGTGCTTTTACCAAAGTTTTCGGTAATCATGATTTATACTGGGATAATGACCCGTTGGCACCTATCGGCCTGAAGCAGATTTACGACCAAACCGTTCAGATTTATGAAGGCGTTATTTTGCAAACTACCGTTAACCAGCAGCCGCTTCAGCTGTTTTTAACGCACGGTCATCAGGGCGATTTGCAAAGCGACGGCAACTGGTTCAGTAAATGGTTTGTCTCCACCATCTGGGGGCCGGTACAGTCGTACCTGCACATTAACCTTAACACACCATCTACCAACGATCATCTGAAAACGCAGCATAACCAGCTGATGTACGAATGGAGCAGCCGGCAGCATAACCTGCTGCTGATTACCGGGCATACCCATCAGCCGGTATTTGAATCGTTAACCCACCTGGAACGGCTATACGTGAGTTTAAGTAAGGCCGAAAAAGCCGGTGACAAGGCCGCCATTACAGATCTGAAAAAACAGATTAAACGGTTACAACTTAAAGGCGAAGATAAATTCAGTTTCCCGGGCTATAAGCCTACTTACTTTAATACGGGCTGCTGCTGTTTCGATGATGGCGACATTACCGGTATTGAGATTGCCGATAACGGGATGCGCCTCATCAAGTGGAAATCTAATGCCAAGGGCAAGGCCGAGCGGGTTGTATTAGACGAATGCAACCTCGCTGATGTTATGGCCGGACTGGCATCAGGTTCAAATTAGCGGCCCTAACTGCTACGGCCGGGTTTAATGTGCTTCCAGCCAGTTGGCACCTGTGCCTATCTCTACCATAATCGGAACTTCTGTTGGTATAGCGGTTTTCATGTGGTGCATAATGATAGGCTTTACGGTATCTACCTCGCTGTGCGGCACATCGAAAACCAACTCATCATGTACCTGCATCGTCATGCGGGCATCCAGCTTTTGGTTCTGAAATTCGCGGTGAATATTAATCATGGCAATCTTGATCATATCGGCCGCTGAACCTTGAATGGGTGCGTTGATGGCGTTTCGCTCGGCAAAGCCACGCACGGTTTGATTCGCCGAATTGATATCGCGCAGGTAACGACGGCGGCCCATCAGGGTTTGCACGTAGCCGTTTGCGCGTGCAAAATCCATTGTTTCGCTCATATAGTTGCGGATGCCGGCATACTTGATGAAATACTGCTCTATAATATCGGTAGCTTCTTTGCGTGGTATACCCAGCGTTTGCGACAGGCCAAAAGACGACTGCCCGTAAATGATACCGAAATTTACTGCTTTGGCATTGCGGCGCTGGTCGCTGGTTACTTCATCAAGGCCAATACCGTATACATTGGCGGCAGTAGCCGTGTGGATATCCAGGTTATTGGCAAACGCATCGAGCATGCTTGCGTCTTTACTGATCTCGGCGATAATGCGCAATTCTATCTGTGAGTAATCGGCGGATACCAGGGTATGGTTTTCGTCCCGCGGGATGAAAGCTTTGCGTACCTCACGTCCGCGCTCGGTGCGGATAGGAATATTTTGCAGGTTAGGGTTGTTGGAGCTTAAACGGCCAGTAGCTGCAATGGCCTGATTGTATGATGTATGTATGCGGCCTGTTTTCGGATTGATCATCAACGGCAGGGCATCTACATATGTCGATTTCAGTTTTTGTAACTGGCGGTAATCTACAATATCGCGCACAATGTCGCTTTTAACGGATAAGGCTAACAGCACATCCTCTCCGGTTTGATACTGGCCTGTTTTGGTTTTTTTTGCTTTGGGGTCCAGCATCAGTTTTTCGAACAGTACTTCACCCAGCTGTTTAGGCGACGATATGTTGAATTTAACGCCGGATTTTTCGTAAATGTTCTGTTCCAGCCGGTTTACATCCGCTTCCAGATGCTTGGAAAGTTCACCTAATGTATTATGGTCAAGCTTAACACCTTCAAACTCTACATCGGCCAGTACATAAATAAGCGGATGTTCAATATCATGTATCAGTTTTTCGGCACCTACTGCTTTTAGTTTCGGCTCAAACACATCTTTAAGCTGCAGGGTTATGTCGGCATCCTCGGCGGCGTATTCTTTTACTTTCTCTACTTCCACATCGCGCATGGTCAGCTGGTTTTTACCCTTTGGCCCAATCAGCGAGGTGATGGATACCGGCTTGTAGCCTAAATAATTTTCGGCCAGTATGTCCATGCCGTGGCGCGTGTCCGGGTCAAGAATGTAGTGCGCCATCATGGTATCAAACAACTGGCCTTTTACCTGTACGTCGTACCATTTCAGCACCAGTATATCGTATTTCAGGTTCTGCCCTGTTTTGCCGATGTTCTCGTTTTCGAATACCGGTTTGAACTCCTGTACAATAGCGCTGGTTTCTGCCTGATCGGGCGGCACCGGCACGTACCAGGCTTCGCCGGCCTTAACGGCGAACGACATGCCCACCATTTCGCAAAGGTTGGCATCAATGCCGGTGGTTTCGCTATCAAAGCAAAAACTGGTTTGCTGCGCTAACAGGCTGATCAGTTTTGCCCGCTTCTCCGGTGTATCGGCCAGATGATAAGTGTGCGGTACGTTTTCAATATTATTTGCCGCAATCTGTTTAATATCTTCTTCGGCTTCTGCTGCCAGCGTGGTATGTACGTTGCCGGATGCACTGCTGAACAAGTCTATCTGCCCGGAAGTTGCCTTGGCGTCGCTTACATTAAATTCGTCGCCAAATACACGCCGGCCTAAAGTGCGAAACTCCAGTTCGGCAAACAGCGGCTCCAGCAACTCGCGGCTGGGCGGGCACACCAGCAGGTCTTCCGGGTCTAAATCAACAGGGGCGTTCAGCAGGATGGTAGCCAGCTTTTTCGACATGATGCCCTGCTCGGCGTACTGCTCTACATTTTCGCGCAGCTTGCCTTTTAGTTCAAAACTATTGGCAATTATATTTTCTACAGAGCCGTATTGCTTGATGAGCTGCTTTGCCGTTTTTTCGCCTATGCCGGGTATGCCCGGAATGTTATCTACCGCGTCGCCCCACAAACCCAGAATATCAATTACCTGGCACACTTCGGCTATATCCCATTTGGTCAGCACCTCGGGTACACCCATAATTTCAATATCGCTACCCATGCGCGATGGTTTGTACACAAATATATTAGGCGATACCAGTTGGGCAAAGTCCTTATCGGGCGTCATGCAGAAAACGGTAAAACCTTCCTGTTCGGCTTTCTTGGCCAGTGTGCCGATAATATCATCGGCTTCAAATCCATCCGATGTAATAACCGGCACGTTAAAACCCTGTATCAGTTTGATAACGTAAGGCATAGCGCGCGATAAATCTTCGGGCATGGCCTGGCGGTGTGCTTTGTAACCGGTGAAATCGGTATGGCGTTCGGTTGGGGCATCAGTATCAAAAACCACCGCCATGTGCGAAGGTGTTTCTTTACGAAGCACATCCAGCAGCGTATTGGTAAAGCCCATCACGGCTGAGGTGTTGAGTCCGCCTGAAGTAAAACGCGGGTTTTTGCTGAGTGCAAAATGCGCCCGGTACATCAGGGCCATACCGTCTAACAGAAATAATTTTTTCATTTGTTTTGAACCGGAATTTAACGAAAATGCTGAATTCAGCACCCTCTATCATCAAGCAACATAATCACTACAAAAGTAGGATTATTGCGTATAATGAAGATAAGAATAACGTTGTGTGTTTAAATTCTGTTTGTCCCGCGAATTCTTAAATTCTGGTTCAGGACTATTTAAACGAACATCCCGTTACATGGTCGTTTACCATGCCGGTGGCCTGCATGTAGGCGTAGCAAATAGTGGTGCCAAAAAATTTAAAACCACGCCTTTTCATGTCTTTACTGATAGCATCAGATATTGGAGTGCTAACCGCAGGTGCATCTGTATAATTGGTAATACGGCCATCGGGCATAAAGCTGTACAAGTATTTACAGAAAGAACCAAACTCCTTTTGAACTCTGATAAAGTGCTGTGCATTGGTAATGGTGGATGTAATTTTAAGTCGGTTACGTATAATGCCTTCATCCTGCATTAAGTGGTTGATAGCGTCAGCATCCATAGCCGCCACTTTGTTTACATCGAACCCAGCAAAAGCTTTACGGTAATTTTCGCGCCTGCGCAAAATAGTGATCCAGCTTAGCCCTGCCTGTGCCGATTCGAGCACTAAAAATTCGAATAAGGTTTGATCGTCGTACACTGCACGGCCCCATTCCTCATCGTGATATTTTATGTAAAGCGGGTCGGTACCACACCAGGTGCATCTTTTTAAGTCTTTATCTGTTGCAGGGTTCGGGGTGCGCGTGTCGGGCATAAGTAATGTTGAACAAGCTATACAAGGTTAAATATCAGCCTATGTATCTGGTAAAGTATCTATACATCAATCCTGATTGCTTACACTTCCTTGAATGTGTAAACGAGAAGCGTGACTAAATATAGGCTTATTTACTTCTTAACTCTGTAGCAGGGTCCCAAAAAAGTGTTTTAAAATCTTTAACCTGTTCGTCTTCTACCGTAATGCCTTCGCTTTCGAGCATCTGCACACGCCGTTTAAAGCCGCTTTGCTGCAGGTTGCCGGTAATCATGCCATTGCGGTTAACCACACGCTGGGCAGGGACAGGCGGATGAATATCCAGAGAGGCGCCCATTGCATAACCGACCACCCGCGATGAACCGGCCGAACCCAGATAGCGGGCGATAGCCCCGTAAGAAGTTACCCGGCCAGCAGGTATCTGCCGGGCTACATCGTATACACGCTCGAAAAAGTTTTCTTCGGCCATAATCAGTCAAACGAAAATCTCACGTAATTAATGTTCTTGTTATGCTGCAGGTATTTTTTTTCGTAATACGTTTTAATGTTCAGCACTTCATTGGCGTAAGGAGAGTTATACAGGTTGTCCGTCTGGATATGAACCTTTAAACCCGACTTCTCGATTTGCTCCAGCGTATAAGTGTAAAAGCCATCGTTATCTGTTTTCAGGTTGATACAGCCGCCGGGTTTTAGCAAGCTTTTATAATTTGCCATGAAGCGGGGCGAGGTGAGCCGTTTTTTTTCGCGGCTGATTTGCGGTTGCGGGTCAGGAAAAGTGATCCATATTTCTTCCACTTCGCTTTCGGCAAAATATTCGTCCAGCTTTTCTATCTGCATACGTAAAAAGGCTACGTTGCTAACCCCTTCTTCCAGCGCAGTTTTGGCACCCCGCCAAATACGGTTGCCTTTATAATCGATACCGATAAAGTTTTTTTCCGGGTAAAGCTGTGCCAGGTTTACGGTGTATTCACCTTTACCACACGCCAACTCTAATACTACAGGATGTTCATTTTTAAAGAAGCTGCCGGCCCAATGGCCTTTGTAAGGTTGCCCTGCTTCCAGTTGCAGTACATTACTGAATGTGGCTATTTCGGCAAAACGCCGTATTTTATCTTTTCCCACGCTCTAAATAATTAAAGGCGCAAAATTAGTTTTTTACGATGAAGAATAAGGCAGTGTGTTCACGATTATCGCACCGACTAATTACAGTACTTCCGTATAGCTTCGTATGCCTGCCGCAAACCTAATTCGCCGGCTTTGCTCAGGTCTATACAGCCGCTGTTTTTATCGGCAGGGGTGGTAATACGGGCAAGGCCGCGCTGGTAATAGGCCAGGCGGTACCGGCCATCGAGCGCAATAGCCGACGAAAAATCATCAATAGCGTTCTTGGTGTCTTTTAACACCATTTTCAGTTCGCCGCGCCTGTAAAATGCTATTTTATTGGCAGGGTTCATTTGTATGGCCATACCATAATCGAGCAATGCGCCGCGCGTATCCTGCTGCGCCAGCTTGGCTATGCCCCGGTATAAATAAGCGTCCGAATTGTTAGGGTTAATGTCGAGTGCGGTGTTATACTCCTGTATAGCATTAATCGAATCTTGTAAATTAAGCCTTGCCATGCCGCGATAAACAAATACTTCCTCGCTTTGCGGATCAATTTCGTAAGATTTTGCAAAATCGTCCATCGCACCCAGCGAGTCGGCCAGGTTGCTTTTGGCCACGCCACGTGCGTTGTAAGCCTTTGTACTGTTTGCATTATTTTCGAGTGCAAGGTTATAGCTGGTTACCGCACCTAAATAATCGTTTAACCCGGCTTTGGCATTACCCAAAAACAAGTAGGCCTCTTCGCTGGCGCGTTGCGAAATAGCTTTGTTGATATCAGCCATGGCACCTTCAAAGTCGCCGTAACCAGCTTTTAAATTGCCCCGGTTCTGGTAAGCTTCGGCCGAGCCGGTATCAATACGGATGGCTTGGTTAAAATCGCGCGCGGCCCCCTGTGTATCGCCAAGGTAACTTTTTGCCACGCCGCGCCTGATGTATAAAGCAGTATTTTTAGGGTTAAGCTTTAAGCCATAATCAAAGGTTTGTATAGCACCCATATAATCACGAAATAATGCGCGTGCTATACCCAGGCGCAGATAAGCTTCCTCGTTGTTAGGCGAAAAATCAATAACACGCTGGTAATCTTGTGCGGCGCCGGTATAATTGCGCAGGCGTGCCCTGGCTGCACCCCGTTCCAGATAAGCATCTGCAAAATTGGGTTTCAGTTCAATAGCCCGGTCGTAGTCGGCAATGGCACCCCGAAAGTCGCGCATATCCCGTTTAATATTGCCACGGCCATGATATACATTTTCGTTTTTGGTGTTCAGGCTAACCGCCACGTTAAAATCGGCCAGCGCGCCAACGGTATCTTTAATGGCAGCCCTGGCAATGCCGCGGGTAACCAGAAGCTTTTCGTCGCGCGGGTTAATTTTCAAAGCAATATCGGCATCGGCTACAGCACCTTCGTAATTTTTTTCGTCCAGCCGGGCACCGGCCCGGCTTTGATGTGCTTCTACGTAGCCAGGCTTGAGTTCGATGGCTTTGTTAAAATCGGCAAGTGCCGATTTTTTATCACCAATATTATAGCGCGAATTGCCGCGGAACAGGTACAGTTCAGGGTTTTCGGGGTTTTTGGTGATGGCCCGCGTGTAGTCGGCAATGGCACCCCGATTATCGGCCACGTTAGACCGTGCGTTGCCCAAATAATGGTATAATTCGTTAGATAGTTTCGGATTAAGCCGGATGGCCTGGTTATAATCGGTAATGGCACCGGCATTGTTGCCGCTGTTTACCTTGGCATTGCCCCGGTAGTAATAAGCTTCTGCATTACCCGGATTAAGCAGCAACGACTTATCAAAATCCTGTATAGCCCCGCTGTAATTATTTAAGCTGGATTTGGCGTTGGCCCGGTAATAATATAGCGTAGCGTTTTTCGGACTTAATTTTATAGCTTTATCATAATCCAGCACGGCTTCGTCAAAATCGTTCAGGTTAGCTTTGGCCACGCCCCGGTAGGCGTAAAGCGATGCATCGTTTGGCGTTATGGCAATGGCTTTAGTGAAATCATCGACTGCGCCAATATTATCTTTTAAATTGGCTTTGGCATTAGCCCGGTAATGGTACAAATCGGCGTTGCCCGGCCTTAACTGAATTGCCTTAGTGTAATCTTCAATGGCACTGTTGTAAAGCTTTAAGTTGGTATTGGCGTTGCCCCGGTAATAATAGGCATCGGTATAGTCGGGCTGCAGAGCAATGGTTTTTGTGTAATCTGTAACCGCCTGCTGATACTCACCAATATTGCTTTCGGCATTGGCCCGGTAAAAATAAGCCTCTACCCGGTTAGGGGATACCTGAATGGCCCGGGTATAATCGGCAATGGCACCTCTGTAATTTTTAGAAATTATTTTTGCATTGCCGTCACGCAAATAGGTGTCAATATTTTGAGCCGATGCCCAAAAGGGGAAAATAAGAAATACAATCAGTAAAAATTTCCTCATACCTGAAACCAGTTTTTTAACGTAACCTGATGCTTATAGGTTCCATCAAAAAGCCTGTTACTTAAATGCGCTTTATGCTTGATTTAAAACGACCCCTAATATAAATACTTTGTGCTGTAATTGGCGTATTATTACGCTTATTTGCTTAGCTTTTAAGTAATAAGCTGAAAATATTATGGTAATGCAGCTTTTTTATACTACAACTATCATGCAGTTATAACCTGAAGTTGCCCCCGCAATATTAAAGATGGTTATCAGGTGGTTGCTATTAAAGAATTTAAGCTGTTTAGGCGAGCAGCCGAATGTTGTTTTAATTTGGTTGATAACTATATTATTTTTCTGCCAGTTGCCATGATTGATGCGATGTTGACTTTGATATCTTTGAGAACCACACAATTAAATGCAAAGGGAAACAGGGCTTTACAGATACACTAACGCGTTTGAAATTTGTTGTCAATTATTTGCGTGATTACAGATATCAAAGTTGGAAGGCTTTAAATACCCAATTCTTGAACCTTTTAAATACATCATCTTTTCTTGGTTTTTCGCGGCCATCGTGCGTTAAATGGTTCTGATAATGGTGCAACAAATCAGCAGCATACACTTGTTGTGCGGTGTTGCCCTTCTGCATCAATTCTTCGATATAAGGCTGCACGTTGTCGCTTAGCTGGCTGTTCATGGATACGGTATGATACTCGCTGCGTAAAGCATCCGGCTGATTCTCATTAATAGGCGGCTGGCCATTTTCGGCAAAATAATCGATATGATAAATTTCCGGGTTCAGCTTTTTAAGCCGCTGCGTTCCTTTCCGTTCATTACGCCAGGGGTGTTCTCCTTTATGAAGCTGACTGATAAGATGCTGCTTGTTCCATACCGTTACCTGATGCGACATTAAATAACCAGATGCCTGGTTATCCAGCAAACTGATGTTAAAGCCATCTATATGATAAGGTGTAGCCCGGGTTTTATAGATGGCTGCACTGCCCAGTTTAACCTGCTGCCAGTTGTGCTGCACCATCAGTGTAAACAATTGATTGAAAAAAGCACTGCTTACCGGCTTGTTCAACCACATATCTTCCTGAAAGTATATTACATATTTCTCGCGGATAGTATGCTGCAGCAAATACCTTAACCTGTCGGCCCACTCGCCACTGCCTGATTTTATGTTGATAAAGGGCTTTAAATCAACATCAAGTTCTTCCGTGGCAAAATATAGGTTACAGCGTGTATTTACATCCCAGTATTGATGAAAGAAAGCCATGAAGCCGGGATACAGAAAGCGGTACCTGTCGCAGGTATGCACCAGTAAGGCAACATCGGGCGAAGATTGGGTATCCATATTTTTCATTGTACCTTTACGCTGCAGAATGCAGTTTATTCAGGGTGCAAACATAGCACTTGCCTGCACAAAAGTATTTGATTATCTATTTAAAATTCATGTCTTCACATCACATCGTACGCGAAAAGCAGGAACCGGCACTGCTGGTACTGGGCTTGCAACAATTTACGGACGATGAGTTAGGCCAGTTGCTGGAATGGAGCCCAACGTTAATTGCCAGCGCCGCAATGGCCGAGCAGCTAACTGTTTACGAAATTAAGCTGGATTACATAGTTGGGGCACCTGCCGGCGATGAGCTGCAATCGGATGTGAAGATTATTGAAGCGCCCGGCCAGTCGTGGCTGGTGGCTGCTTTGCAGTTTTTGGTAGCGCAGGGTTATCCGGCGGTTAACATCGTGACCGATGTTATTGAATTATCTGTTTATGAGCAGTATGCTCCGCAGATTAACTTAGTTGTTTTTTGTAACCGGCAAAAAATTTACCCGGTACGCAGCGGCTTCACCAAATGGAAGCCGGCCAGTGAGCAACTGGTGCTGCTGAATGCGACCGGTGCTGCAGAAACCTGCGGCCTGTTGCCTAACGGCGATTCCAGCTATCAAACGTTGACCGATGGCTTCTTTAAGCTGAAGTTTAACCAGCCATTGTTGTTTATCGCAGAAGGTTTTTAGGTAAACCCTGCTATATATCGAACCGTTCGCGCAGCATTTCGCTGTTGGAACGGCTGGAGGTTAATTTGCTGCCGGCAGCATTGTTCATTACAAATACTAATGCACCGTTGAAACCCCGGCGTATCTCCTTAATACTATCTGTATTGATGATACTGCTGCGGTGAATGCGTACAAAACGCTCGGGCAGCTTTTCTTCCAAACTGCTGATGGTAAAATCGGTAAGATGTTTCTTTCCATCGGCTGTGTGCAGGAAAACATATTTATCTTCTGCTTCTATATAAATAATATCGTCGAGTTTAATCAGGAGGATCTTATCGCCTATTTTTACAGTTAACGTCCGGATGTCTTTTTTTACCATGATCTGCTTCATTAATGCCTCAATAGGCAAAGGCTGAGCCGCTTGCTGGCCGACTTGCTGTAGCTTTTTAACGGTTTTTTCCAGCCGGTCTGCCTCTATAGGTTTCAGCAGATAGTCAATAGAGTCTTCTTCGAAAGCTTTAATGGCATACTGGTCGTACGCTGTTGTAAAAATTACCCTGGGCTGGTGCCTTAGCCGGGCTAACATTTCAAAGCCGTTCAGTACCGGCATTTCAATATCTAAAAATATCAGTTCAGGTTTTGTGTTTTCAATCTGCGTTAATCCGTCGTCGCCGTTAATGGCTTCGCCTATAATATCGAACACTTCGTAAGGTTTTAACAGGCGTTTCAGGCGCTGGCGGGCCAGTTGCTCGTCGTCAATAATCAGTGTTTTCCAAATTTTCATGTTGGGTAGGGTG
>Ga0325400_1003125_pt1 | contig 14826 bp, 15 predicted proteins | sample PopdelMetagenome_2_FD_205662 | JGI IMG/M metagenome (GOLD analysis project Ga0325400, IMG submission 205662) | Populus deltoides microbial communities from Bellville, Georgia, United States - Xylem-PdKOR-R1 | ecosystem: Host-associated > Plants > Phyllosphere > Stem > Wood/Secondary xylem... | reverse complement strand
AGTCGACCTTGAAGCTGGGGCAGGCGCGCGGCGTGGTGCTGCTCGCCGCGGCGGTCGCCGGGCTGGCGATCGGCGAATATCATCCGTCGGTCGTCAAGAAGGCGGTGGTCGGCACCGGCGGCGCGGAGAAGCGGCAGATCCAGGCCATGGTCGGCCACCTGCTGCCCGGCACCAAGCTGGCCGGGCCCGACGCCGCCGACGCGCTGGCGGTGGCGATCACCCACGCCCACCACCTCGCCAGCGTCCAGGGCCGGTTGCGGCGCAGCGGCATCGGGGCTTGAGCCGCGCGCCGGTCGTCACCTAAGGACCGGCCATGGCATTGACGTTCCGGGGGTATGAGGGGGCGACCCTCGCCGGTGAGGCGATCGGCGACCCGCACGCGCCGGCGGTGCTGCTGCTCCACGATGTCGGCAACGATCGCGGCGCCTGGGCGCCGGTCGCGCGCGCGCTGGCGCAGGCGGGGCGGCTCGCCATCGCCTATGACGCGCGCGGCTGCGGCGACAGCGAGCGGGCGGCGCGAGACGGCCTCGACGCGGAGGCGGGCGACCTGCGCGCGGTGCTGGAGGCGATCGGATCCCGCCCGGTGGTGGTCGGCGTGGGGCGCGGCGGCCGGGTCGCCGCAACCGTGCTGGGCGAGGGGGGCGAGCATCTCGCCACCGGGCTGGTGCTGGTCGACGCGCTGCCCTGGGCGCCGCCGGCCGCCGCACCGCGGGGGAGCGAGGGGGGCGACCGCCTGCTCGCCGCCGCCGCCGCGGTGCGGGTGCCGACGCTGGCGGTCGGCGAGACGGGCGTCCCGGTGCCCGGTGCCGAGCGGGCGTGCCCGAACGACGCGCCCGCCGCTGCCGACGCGGCGGAGGCGCTGGCGGCGACGCTGATCGACTTTCTGGAGCGCCGGGTGCCCCGCGCCGTGCCAGAGTACCGGGCCGGCTCCGACGCGCGCACGCTGCGCGACGCGCTGGGGTGCTTCGCGACCGGGGTGACGGTGGTCACCACCCGCGACGCCGGCGGCGGGCCGGTCGGGCTCACCGCCAACAGCTTCACCAGCGTGTCGCTGGACCCGCCGCTGCTCCTCGTCTGCCTGGCGAAGAGCGCATCGACGCTGCCCGCGTTCGAGGCGGCGGAAAGCTTCGCGGTCAACGTGCTCCACATCGGCCAGCAGCCGGTGTCCGGCCGGTTCGCGAGCCGGGGGGAGGACCGGTTCGCCCTGACCCCGTGGGAGACGTGGGACACGGGCGCACCGATCGTCGAGCATTGCCTGGCGAGTTTCGACTGCATCGCCCATGCCCGCCACGACGCGGGCGACCATGTGATCCTGGTCGGCCGGGTCCAGCGGGTGCGGTTCGAGCCCCGGCGCGACCCGCTTCTCTACTTCCGCGGCAAGTATCGGCGGCTTCACTTCTCCTGACGCTTGCGCCACGCTGGCGGCGGAGGAGAGAGGCATGAAACTGGGTGGCGACGTGGCGGCGGTGGTGACGGGCGGCGCGTCCGGCCTGGGCGAGGCGACCGCGCGGGCGCTCGCGGCGCTGGGCGTCCGGGTGGCGATCTTCGACCTGCAGCGGGACAAGGGAGAGGCGATCGCCGCGGAGATCGGCGGCACCTTCGCGGCCGTGGACGTGACCTCCGACGACAGCGTCGATGCGGGCTTCGCGGCGGCGCGGGCGGCGCACGGGCAGGAGCGGTTGCTGGTCAATTGTGCGGGCGTCGGCAACGCGATCAAGACCGCGAGCCGTGCCAAGGAGGACGGATCGATCCGCCACTTCCCGCTGGACGCGTTCGAGTGGGTGATCCGCATCAACCTGGTCGGCAGCTTCCGCTGCCTGGCCAAGTCGGCGGCGGGGATGATGACCCTGCCGCCGCTGGACGGCGGCGAGCGCGGGGCGGTGGTCAACACGGCCTCCGTCGCGGCACAGGACGGGCAGATCGGCCAGGCGGCCTATTCCGCTTCCAAGGGCGGCATCGTCGGCATGACGCTGCCGGTCGCGCGCGACCTGATGGGGGAAGGGATCCGGGTCAATACGGTCCTGCCGGGCATCTTCGCGACCCCATTGATGCTGGGCATGGGCGACAAGTTGGTGGACGCGCTGTCCGCCTCCGTGCCCTTTCCCAAGCGGCTCGGCGACCCGGCGGAATATGCCGCGCTGGTCGTCCACATGGCGGAGAACGGGTACATGAACGGCGAGACCGTGCGGCTGGACGGCGCAATCCGGATGCCGCCACGGTGATGGCCAGCGCGTCGCGTCCAGCCGCTCGGCGGAAGCCTGAGCCCGATCGGGTGACGGATCGGGCAGGCGCCGCACGTCGACACCGACGCTTTCCCGACTGGACCCCGGCCTGCGCCGGGCAGGCGCTTGATCGTCAAGGCGACCGCCTCTCACGACCGAAGCGACGGCCGGCAGGCGCACCCCGCCTCCGCCCTCCGCCTCCCCGGTGGAGGCCGGGGCCCAGGTGCGGAGCGCCGGTGATCGGCGTCGCGCATCGTTGCCGAAACCTGCGCATCCGGGGCCCGGCCTTCGCCGGGGAGGTCCGCTGCCGGCGCCAGTGGCGGCGCTGATGGCCGCGGTCGACCTGCCCCCGCCCGCCTGGATGGACACCGAACTCGGCATGTTCGCCGATGCCGCCGCCGCCTTCTTCCGGCGTGAATGTCCCCCGGAGCGGGTGGCGGAGTGGCGCGCGGCGGGGCAGGTCGATCGCGAGGTCTGGTGGGCGGCGGGGAAGGCGGGGCTGCTCGGCGTGTCAATCCCGACCGAATATGGCGGCGGCGGCGGCGATTTCCGCCACGACGTTCTACTGTTCCGGGAACAGGCGCGCGCCGGCGTCGAGGGGTTCGGCCTGTCGCTCCACAACGGCATCGTCGTGCCATACATCCTGGCCCATGGGACTGCCGACCAGAAGGCGCGCTGGCTGCCGCGGCTGTGCTCGGGCGAGCTCGTCTCGGCGATCGCGATGTCGGAGCCGGGGGCCGGGTCCGACCTCCAGGCGATCCGCACCACCGCGCGGCGCGAGGGCAACGGCTATCGCCTGAACGGGGCCAAGACCTTCATCTCCAACGGCCAGCTCGCCGAGCTGGTGGTGGTGGTCGCCAAGACCGATCCGGCGGAGGGCGCGCGCGGCACGTCGCTCCTGGTGCTGGAGACCGACGGCGCCAAGGGGTTCCGCCGCGGCGGCAAGCTCAGCAAGATCGGGCAGGAGGCGCAGGATACCAGCGAGCTGTTCTTCGACGACGTCCGCCTGCCCGCCGATGCGTTGCTGGGCGGGACGGAAGGGCGCGGCTTCGCGCAGCTGATGGCGGAGCTGCCGCGAGAGCGGCTGGTGATCGCGTGCGGGGCGGCCGACGCGATGGAGCGCGCGCTGGCGGTGACGCTGGACTATGTGCGCGGGCGCCGGGCGTTCGGTCAATCGGTGGCCGACTTCCAGAACACCCAGTTCAAGCTCGCCGAGTGCAAGGCCAAGGCGACCGTCACCCGCCTGTTCGTCGACGCGCTGGTGCCGCGGGTGCTGGACGGCACGCTGGACGCCGCCACCGCCGCCATCGCCAAGCTGCACGCGACGGAGGCGGAATGGCAGGTGATGGACGACTGCCTCCAGCTCCATGGCGGCTACGGCTATGTCAACGACTACCCGATCGCGCGGCTGTGGCGCGACGCGCGGGTTCAGCGTGTCTATGGCGGGTCCAGCGAGATCATGAAGCTGGTCATCGCGCGCAGCCTGTAGCGGGGCTAAGGCGGGGGCATGATCACCTACGACATCCTCATCGTCGGTGCCGGCCATGCCGGTGCGGCGTGCGCCATCGCGCTTCGCCAGCGCGGTTTCGCGGGCACGCTGGCGCTGGTCGGCGAGGAGGCGGAGCTCCCCTATGAACGGCCGCCCTTGTCCAAGGACTATCTCGCCGGCGACAAGCCGTTCGAGCGGCTGCTGATCCGTCCCGCCGCCTTCTGGAACGAGCGGCAGGTCCAAATGCTCACCGGCCGGCGGGTGACGGCGGTCGATCCGGCGGCGCGCGTCGTCGCGACCGCCGATGGCGAACGGATCGGCTATCGCGAGCTGGTCTGGGCGGCCGGCGGCCACCCGCGGCGGCTGGCGTGCGAGGGCGGCGACCTGCCCGGCGTCCATGCGGTGCGCAGCCGCGCCGACGTCGACCGGCTGGTCGCCGAACTGCCGGGGGTTGCGCGGGTGGCGGTGATCGGCGGCGGCTATATCGGGCTGGAGGCGGCCGCCGTGCTGCGCAAGCTGGGGCGCGAGGTGGTGTTGCTGGAGGCGCAGGACCGCGTTCTCGCGCGGGTCGCCGGCGCGGAACTGTCGCGCTTCTTCGCGTCCGAACATCGTGGGCGCGGGGTCGACCTGCGGACCGGGGTCGCGGTGGCGGCGATCGTCGGGCGTGACGGCCGCGCCGCTGGGGTGCGACTGGCGGACGGCACGGCCGTCGCTGCCGACCTGGTCATCGTCGGCATCGGCATCGTGCCGGCGGTGGAGCCGCTGCTGGCGGCCGGAGCGGCGGGCGGCAACGGCGTCGCGGTCGACCTCCACTGCGCCACCAGCCTGCCCCACATCCACGCGATCGGCGATTGCGCGCTCCACGCCAACGCGTTCGCCGACGCGATGCCGATCCGGATCGAATCGGTCGGGAACGCCAACGACCAGGCCGCGACAGTCGCCAAGGCGCTGACCGGCGCGCCCGAGCCCTATGCCGCGGTGCCGTGGTTCTGGTCCAACCAGTACGACCTCAAGCTGCAGACGGTGGGCCTGTCGGCCGGCCACGATGCGGAGGTGGTCCGCGGCGACCCGGCCGCGCGCAGCTTCTCGGTCGCGTACCTGAAGGCGGGGCGGGTGGTGGCGCTCGACTGCGTCAATGCGGTGAAGGATTATGTCGGCGGCCGCGCGCTGGTCGCCGGGCGTGCGCGGGTCGCGCCGGTGCGGCTGGCGGACGCGGCCGTCCCGCTGAAGGACATGGTCGCCGGGTGAGGCGGTGCCCGGATCCGTGGGCTGTCACGGAACCGCAACAGGCGCCGCGCATGGCTGGCAATCGGTGCACGCCCCTGTATGGGGGCCGCGCCGCCGCGCCCGGCCGGGCGCGGTTGAGGGAGTTCGACGATGCTTGGCTGGTTCCAGTCGCTGATGCCCACGCAGGGGCGCTTCTTTGAGCAGTTCGAGGCGCATGCCGCGACGCTGGTGGCGGGGGCCGAGTCGCTGTCGCGGCTGTTCAACGACGGTGACCGACTGGACGTCCATCTCGCGCAGATCGTCCGGCTGGAACACGAGGCCGACGACCTGACCCGCGACGTGCTGCAGGACGTGCGCCGCGTGTTCGTCACGCCGTTCGACCGGTCGGCAATCATCGGCCTGATCGGGGTCATGGACGACGCCATCGACCAGATGAACCAGACCGCCAGTGCGATCGCCCTCTACGGCTATCACGATTTCGAGCCGGAGATGCGCGAGATGGCGGCGATCATCGTCAAGGCCGCGGGCCTGATCGCCGACGCCATCCCGCTGCTGCGCGGGATCAACAAGAATGGCGACCGGCTGAACAACATCACCGAGGAGATCGTCCGCATCGAGGGCGAGGGCGACGCCGCGCACGACAAGGGGCTGAAGTCGATCTTCGGCAAGTTCCAGGCGGAACCGATGCGCTTCATCGTCGGGCGCGAGATCCTGGACCATCTCGAACGCGTGATCGACCGGTGCGAGGATGTCGCCAACGAGATCCAGGGTCTCGTGATCGACCACGCCTGAGGGGCGGCCGGACATGACCATCTCCATGACCCTGCTGATCCTCCTGGTCGGCGTGGCGCTGTTGTTCGACTTCCTGAACGGGCTTCACGACGCGGCCAACTCGATCGCGACCATCGTCTCCACCCGCGTCCTGAAGCCGCAATGGGCGGTGGTCTGGGCGGCCTCGTTCAACTTCCTGGCGCTGCTGGTGTTCGGCGAGCATGTCGCCAACACGGTCGGCAAGGGCATCGTCCATGCCGACATCATCGACGCCACCGTGATCTGGGCGGCGCTGGCGGGCGCGATCTTCTGGAACGTGCTGACCTGGGTGAAGGGCATCCCCTCCTCGTCCAGCCATGCGCTGATCGGCGGCCTCCTGGGCGCAGGGCTCAGCAAGGTCGGCTTCTCCGGCGTCGTGTGGAGCGGGGTGGGCAAGACGGTGGCGGGCATCTTCGTCGCGCCCGCGACCGGCATGCTGCTGGCGCTGCTGCTGGTCGCCGCCGTCGCCTGGACCAGCCTGAAGCTGACGCCGCTGGGCGTCGACAAGCGGTTTCGCCGGCTCCAGCTCGTCTCCGCCGCGCTCTACAGCCTGGGCCATGGCGGCAACGACGCGCAGAAGACCATGGGGATCATCGCGGTGCTGCTGTACAGCCAGGGATTGCTGGGCCCGGACTTCTACGTGCCCTTTTGGGTCGTCATCTCCTGCTACACCGCGATCGCGCTGGGCACCATGTCGGGCGGGTGGCGGATCGTCCACACCATGGGGTCGAAGATCACCCGGCTGACCCCGGCGCAGGGCTTCTGCGCGGAGACGGGCGGAGCAATCACGCTGTTCATCGCCAATGTCGGCGGCATCCCGATCTCCACCACCCACACCATCACCGGCTCGATCGTCGGCGTCGGCGCGGCGCGTCGGCTGTCGGCGGTGCGCTGGAACGTGGCACAGCGGATCATCGTCGCCTGGTTCGTGACGCTGCCCGCCGCCGGGCTGGTGTCGGCGGCGGTGTTCTTCGCGACGCGCGGGGTGGCGGCGCTGGGCTGAGCCGAGGCCGTGCGCGTTCCGTCATCCTGGCGCAGACTGGAGCCTGCGCCGGGGTGACGGGAAGGTCACATCGAGTTCGGGTGCGGGCCGATCCGGCCGTCCTCGCGGTCGAGCGCGTCAATGGCCGTCATATCCTCCTCGTCCAGCACCAGGTCGAGCGCGGCGAGATTGTCGCTGAGGTGTTCCGCGCCGGACGCCTTGGGGATCGCACACAGGTCGTGCGAGAGGTGCCAGGCGAGGACGACCTGAGCCGCCGACCGGTTGTGCTTGGTCGCGATCCGCGCGACCGCCTCGTCCTCCAGCAATCCCTTGCCCTGGCCGATCGGGCTCCAGCTCTGCGTCACGATGCCGTTCGCCCGGTGATAGGCGCGCGCCTCCCGCTGCTGGAGCCGGGGGTGAAGCTCGATCTGGTTGACCGCGGGCACGACGCCCGTCTCCGCCTGGAGCCGGCCGAGATGCTCGGGCAGGAAGTTGGACACGCCGATCGAGCGCGCCTTGCCCGCATCGCGCAGGCCGATCATCGCCTGCCACGCGGCGATGTAGCGATCCTCCGACGGCACCGGCCAGTGCATCAGGTAGAGGTCGACCGCCTCCACGCCCAGCAGCGCCAGGCTCTCGTCCAGCGCCGCGGCGGCGTCGCCCTGCCGGTCGTTCCACAGCTTGGTGGTGAGGAAGGCGCCCCCGTCCTCGAACGACTCACCCTTATAGCCTTCGCCGACACCGCGCTCATTCTCGTAGATGGCGGCGGTGTCGACCAGCCGGTAGCCGAGGTCGAGGCCCTTGCGGACCGTCGCCGGTGCCTGGCTGTCGGGGATCTGCCACGTGCCCATGCCCAGCCGGGGCATGGTGCGGCCGTCGTTGAGGGTGAAGTCGGAGCGGGGATCGATCATGCCGCGCCCAACCGCCGGCCGGCCCGCGCGGTTCCGGTTGACCGGTTCGGCCCCATCCCCCACACCCCGCGCCCATGTTCGAGAAGATCATAGCCGCGCTCGCGACCTTCGTCATCGCGGTCATCTCGGCCGGCGGCTATGCCGGCGTCGCGCTGCTGATGGCGATCGAGAGCGCGTGCGTGCCGCTGCCGTCCGAGCTGATCATGCCGTTCGCGGGCTATCTGGTCTCGACCGGCCAGTTCAACCTGTTCGCCGCCGCCACCGCCGGCGCGATCGGCTGCAACCTCGGGTCGATCATCGCCTATGAGGTCGGCAAGCGTGGCGGCCGGCCGGTGGCGGAGCGGTGGGGGCGGTACCTCTTGATCGGCGCGGACGAGCTGGACGCCGCTGACCGCTTCTTCGCGCGCTGGGGCAATTTGGCGGTGCTGATCGGGCGGTTGCTGCCGGTGATCCGCACCTTTATCGCATTCCCCGCAGGCGTCGCGCGCATGCCGCTGGTGCCGTTCCACCTTTATACCTTTATCGGGTCGTGGCCGTTCTGCCTGGGGCTCGCATGGATCGGCATGGTGCTGGGCGACAAGTGGAACAGCGATCCCCGGCTCAAGGCCTTCTTTCACCAGGCGGATCTGGCGATCGGGCTGGTGCTGGTCGGGCTGGGCGCGCTCTACCTGTGGCACCGGGTGAAGGGGATCAGGCGAAACCGCGCCTGAGCGCCGCCGCGCGCAACGCCGCGTCGCGGCCGGGCGCCGTCCGCGCCGCCCGCTTGTCGTAGCGCGCGCGGGTCGCGGCATCGGCGCGATCGGGCGAGCCGGCATCGAACGGCGGCTGCGGATCGTATTCGAACAAGAGCTGGATCAGCTTGGCGGTGTCCTCGCCGACCGCCTCGGCGATCAGGGTCAGCGCGAAGTCGATCCCCGCGGTCACCCCGCCGCCGGTCACCCGGTTACGGTCCACGACGGTCCGGGCCTTGACCGGCTCCGCGCCGAACAGGTGGAGGTGGTCGTGCCACGCCCAGTGCGTCGTCGCCTTGTAGCCGTTGAGCAGCCCCGCCGCGCCCAGGATCAGCGATCCCGTGCAGACGCTCGTCACCCACCGCGCGCCGCCGCCGACCGCCTCCACCCAGGCCATCGCGCGATCGTCGTCGATCACCGACACGATGCCGGTCCCGCCGGGCACGCACAGGATGTCGGCGGCGGGCACCTCGTCATAGGTGGCGGTGGGGACGATCGCGAAGCCCGCATCGGTCGGCACCGGATCGCGGCCGCCGGCGACGTAGCTGACGCGGCCCACCTGTGCCAGGAATTGCGCCGGGCCGGTCAGGTCCAGCTGGGTCATGTCGGGGAACAGCAGAAAGGCGATGTGCGGCTTGTCGGTCATGGTCGCTCCCGGTCAAAGGCGGCGGCGCGCTGCGCGAGCCAGGCGATCGCGAGCGCGGCGCCGACCGCCCAGAGCGCGAAGCCGTGCCACGGCGTCCAGCCCAGCCACTCGCCGGGCAGGGTGCGCAGCGCCCCCGCGGCGAACGGCGGCCATACCGCCTGGGTCAGCGCATTGTCGTACTGGGGCGGCGCGAAGATCTCGGCGGAGGCGACCGCGGCGTTGGTCGCGATCGACACGGCGAGGGTCGCGACCGCGGCCAGCCGCTCCGCCCGGCCCTCGCCGCGCCACCAGCCCGCCAGCCCCAGCGCCAGCACCCCGACCAGCGGCAGCGCGTGGCGCGGTCCGGTCGCGTTGCCGCCGTCCCAATAGTAATAGGCGGCGTTGACCAGCAGCGCCGTCGCGGTCACCGCCGCCACCGCGCGCACCAGCCCGCGGGCGGGCAACCGGTCGAGCCCCGCCGCCGCCAGCACCAGCACCGGCGCCACCCAGATCAGCCCGCGATAGGGACCGAACAGGATCGCCAAGAGGACGCGCGGGTCGGGGCCGCCCAGCCCGAACAGCCCGCGATCCATTCCGTCGAACCCGACCACCCCCTGATAGCCCAGCCGGAACGGCGTCCCGAACGCGAACAGGTTGTAGCCGAGGAGCGGCAGCAGCGCGACGACGCCCGCGGCGCCCGCGACGGGGAGGAAGCGCGTCCGCCACGGGCGCGGCCACGCCCGCAGCAGCGCCCACACCGCCAGGACCGATCCTGCCAGCACCGCCTGATGCTCGACCGTCACCGCCCAGCCGAGGCTCGCGCCCAGGATCGCGGGGTAGCGCCGGCGCGGGTCAACGCCACCGCACCACGCCGCCCAGGCCCAGGCGGGCGTGCCGAGCGCATAGCCCAGGCTCGCCAGCAGCGCGCCCCCGGCGCTCCCCGTCACGGCCAGCGCGAGGTCGAACAGCAGGGCGGCGGCGAGCGCGGTGAGCAGCGCCGGCCCGCTCGCCACCGCCAGGCGGGTGCGCGCGCGCAGGAACGAGGCGAGCGGCAGGTTCGCGTAGTCCTTCGCCGCGAAGTCGCGCGACCGGGTGGGGGAGGCGAGCGCGGCGGCGGCGACCGCGGGCAGCGCCATCAGCGTCATGCCCGGCGCCTTGTCGAGGTAGAGGTGGCGGCCGAACCGCGCCTTGTCGATGGTGAGCGCGTCCCATTCGTCGATGGTGGCATCGCCGTCCTCGACGATCGACAGCGCGGCGAACATCCGCGTCGCGGTGTTGGGATTGAGCTCCCACGAGCCGAACCAGCTGCAGCTGGCCCAGACGAGGAGGAAGAGGACGAGCTTGAACCGGGTCACCGCGGCCAGCCTAGCGGGGGCGGGCATCGCGTGAAAGCGCCGGTCGTTCGGCAAGGGGCAGGCAGGCTGTGTCTGAGCTACGTCGCGTAAGGCGTTTCCCGGACAGGTCATATCTCGCCTCCGTTCGCCCGAGCGAAGTCGAAGGGCAAGCACCGCGCGAGGTGCTTCGACTTCGCTCGGCACGAGCGGTCAGGCGCGGATCAATCCATGCACGCCCAACACCCCAGCCGCCCCGGCCTTTGCCGAGGCGCTCAGGGAGCGCGCCGGCTCTCCATCTGGCGCTGCGCCTTGGCGCGGCCGTAATCGCGGAACTGCTGGTTGGCGCATCCCGTCTGGCCGCCCGGCCCTACCACCGAGCAGCTGCCAACCGCACTCGCTCCCACGCCCTCGTCCAGCGTGCCTTGCGCCTTGGCGGCCCAGCTCTGGTTCTCGGGCGTGATCACGAACTCGCGCAGCTCCTTGGGGACGCGATATTGCTCCTGGGCGGAACGGCGCTCGCAGATCACGATCTCCGCGCCGTCCGAATTGGTTGGGCAGCGCTCGTTGCCGTAGAGGACCAGGACGCCGTTGATCGGCGCGCGCTTGGGCACCTCGCCCAGCCCCGCCGCGCCGGCGGGCTTGCGGTCGAGACTGGGGCCGGCGGCCTGCTGCGCGACGGCGGGGGAGGCGAGCAGGAGGGCGAGCAGCAGCGTCTTCATCATATCCTCTTGGCGGCCGCGATCGCGACCTTGCAGCCGAGCCGGATGACCGCGCTCAGCACGGGGTAGCCCGGCGTGTTCTCCGCGCCCGCGGCGAGCGCATGGTCGCGGTGCTCCAGCTCCTCGGCCTGGAAGTCGGCGATCGCCTCCGACAATTCCGGGTCGGAGGTGCCGAGCGCGTCGAGCTGGTCCTGGTAATGCTTGTCGATCTCGGTCTCGACCGCGGCGGTGCAGGCCATCGCCGCCTCCGGCCCGATCGCGGCGGTGACCGCGCCCAGCGCGAAGCCGGCGACGTTCCAGAACGGCTGGAGCAGGGTCGGGCGGACGCCGCGCCGGGCGATCAGCTGGTCGAAGAAGGCGCGGTGGCGTTCTTCCTGCGCGGCCATGTGGTGGATCGCGCGGGCGGCGGGATGACGGTCGCCCAGCACCGCCAGCTGGCCGGCATAGATGCGGGTCGCGCCATATTCGCCGGCTTGGTCGACGCGGATCATCGCGTCGGTCGCCTCCGTCCGGTCGCCGGGTCGCCAGCTCATCGCACTCTCCTCGTCAGGCCCACGATCACCAACGCGCCACCGAGCGATAGGATCGCGTTGAACCCCGCCAGCGAGATGCCCGCCAGCGTCCAGGGCGCGTGGTCGCACCGGACCAGCGGCGCCGCCATGATCTGGTCCAGCCGCTCCGCCGCGGTCGCGCCGGTCAGGCGAATGGTCGAGGTGCAGGCGGTGAAGCCCGGCCACCAGCCATATTCCACCCCGGCGTGCAGGACGGCGATCACTCCCGATACCGCGACCAGCGCGGCGGCGGCGAGCGTCAGCGGGCGACGCCGCCGTGGCAGGGCGAGGGCGGCGGCGGCGACCAGCACCGCGGCATAGTGCGGCCAGCGCTGCCAGTGGCACATCTCGCACGGGTAGAGCCCGAAGCCGAGCTGCGCGATCCAGGCGCCGGCGAGGAGCACGGCGGGGAGAAGAAGCGCGAGAAGGGTGGGGGCGCGGGTCATCCTTTCCGCGCCTCCCTGGCGAAGGCCGGGGCCCAGTTGCGGGCCGCTCGATGCTGGGCCCCGGCCTTCGCCGGGGAAGGACACAGACAATCCTTCACTTGCCCGGCGTCTTGACCATCGACCGGGTCACCGCCGCGACCTGGGTCGGGCCGCCGAGCCGCGCCACCGTCTTCAGCGCGTACCAGAGCTGGAAATCCTCGATCCCCTGCTTTTTCAGCGCGTCCGCCGACATGGCGAAGCGGGGATCGGTCTTGCTGTCCTCCTCCAGCACCTTGTTGTCGCCGGTGACCTCGTTGACGAGGTGGCGGCGGAGGTCCGCCTCGCGGAACACCGGCCGGCTCTTGTAATCGGGGTCGCTGATCTGGGGCACGGTGATGTCGGGCTCGATCCCGCCCTCCTGCACCGAGCGGCCCGACGGCGTGTAGTAGCGTGCGGTGGTGAGCCTGAGCGCGGTGGAGGTGCCCATCGGGATCAGCGTCTGCACCGATCCCTTGCCGAACGTCCGCTCGCCCATCACCAGGCCGCGATGATGGTCCTGGATCGCGCCCGCGACGATCTCGGACGCGGACGCGGTGCCCGGGTCGGTCAGGACCACGATCGGCAGCCCGGCCGCCAGGTCGCCGGGCTTGGCGAAGTAGCGCTCGATCTCGCCTGCGCCGCGGCCGCGCTGCGACACGATCTCGCCGCGGTCGAGGAACGCGTCCGAGACCGCGATCGCCTGGGTCAGGAGGCCGCCGCCATTGTCGCGCAGGTCGACCACGTAGCCCAACGGCTTGTGCCCCAGCGACTTGTCGATCGCGACGATCGCGGCGCGGGTGTCGGCGCCCGTGCTCTCGGAGAAGGTGTTGATGTTGATGTAGCCGACCTGGCCGCGAACCTCCCACTTGACCGGGCGCTGGACGATCACCTCGCGCACCATGGCGACGTCCAGCGGCTTGTCGCGGCCGGGGCGGACCAGCGTCAGCGCGATCTTGGTGCCGGGCTTGCCCCGCATCACCGCGATCGCCTCGTCGAGCGACTGGCCGTAGAGGAGCTTGCCGTCGATATGGGTGATGTAGTCGCCTGCCTTGACCCCGGCGCGGGCGGCGGGCGTGTCCTCCTGCGGGGCGACGACCTTGATGGCGCCGTCCTCCATGGAGACGGTCAGGCCGAGGCCACCGTAATTGCCCTCCGTCTGGATGCGGAGATTGTCGAAGTCGAGCGCGTCGACATAGCTGGAATGCGGGTCCAGGCTGGCGAGCATGCCATCGATCGCGCCCTTGATCAGCTTCTGGTCGTCGACCTTGTCGACATAATTGGCCTTGATCCGGTTGAACACGTCCATGAACCGGTCGAACTCGCGGAAATTGGCGCTGTCGACCGCCGCCATCGCCTGCGTGGCGAGCGGGACCAGCGTCAGCGTGCCGAGAAGGGCGGTGGCGGCGAGGAGCGGGCGGCGCGGCATGGAAGGTCCTGACAAGTCGGGCGGAACCGCCATCATAGCGGCGGTCGCGGGCGCGAGCAAAGCCGAACGGGGCTGAACGGGCTCTGACCGCTCAGCCCGCCAGCGCGAGCAGGTCCATCGCGCGGCCCCGCCGGCGCAGCTCGACCGTCACCTCCGGCTCGCCGCGGCCCGCCCGGCCGAGCGGCCGGGCGGCACCGACGCGGGCGCCGCGGGCGAGCGGGGTGCGGGCTAGGCCGGTCACGGTGGTCGACCAGCCATCGCCATGGTCCAGGATCACGACCACGCCGAACCCGCGGAAACGGGCGGCATAGCGCACCTCGCCCGCCGCCGGCGCGACAACGACCGCGCCGGGCGCGACGCGAAGGCTGATCCCGCGCGATCGCACCCCGGCGCGCGATACCTCGCCGAAACCGGTGACCAGCCGGCCCGCCACCGGCATGCGATACGCGGCGGGCGACGGCGCGGCGCGCGCCGCGTCGGGGCGCGGCAGCGGGCCGGGCAGGCGCGCAAGGTCGTCGGCGGTGGCGGCGGCGCGACCCTCCGTGCCGAGCTGGTCGATCAGGTCGCGCGCGCGCTCGCCAAGCGCCAGCGCCCGGTCGGATTCGGACAGCGCGTCGCGGCCGAGCGCGCGGGCGCGGGCGCGGTGGTCCGCCTCCATCCGGGCCAGCGCGGTGCGCTCCCCCTCCAGCCGGCCGCGCCGGGCGCGCAGCTCGGCCGCGGCGAGCGCGGCGCCCGCGCGGAGGCGGCGGGTGGCGAGCAGGTCCGCCTCCACCGCGGCGGCGCGCGCGCGCACGACCGGCAGCACGCTGCGCAGCGCCGCGCGCAGCCGGACGAGGTCCGCCACCGATCCCGGCTGCGCCACCGCCGCGATCGCGGGGCGCCGCGCGAGCCCCTGGAGCCCGGCGAGCAGCCGTGCGGCGGGCGCCTGCCGGCGGCCCAGTTCCGCCCGCTGCGCCCGGAGGCGCGCGTCGACCAGCTGGGCGCGCGTCGCCGCCGCATCGAGCCGGGCGGCGGCGGCGGCGACGCGCGCCCGCGCCGCGCGCTCGTCGGCGGCGGCGCGGGCGGCGGCGCGGCGCTCGCCCGCGGCCTCGCGCCCCAGCGCGGCGGCCCGCGCCTCCGCTGCGGTGGCGGCGCGCTTGGCCTCCGCCAGCCGCGCGGGCGTGGGCGGCGCGGCGCCCAGGATCAGCGCCGCGAGCGGGACCAGCATCGCCGGTCCACTCGTCCGGTCCGGATGGAGGCAGCGCCGCTTGGGGAGGATCGCGCGCATCACCCCTCGCGGTGATAAGGATGGCCGGCAAGGATGGTCGTCGCGCGGAACAGCTGTTCCGCCAGCAT
>Ga0325400_1003123_pt1 | contig 14828 bp, 5 predicted proteins | sample PopdelMetagenome_2_FD_205662 | JGI IMG/M metagenome (GOLD analysis project Ga0325400, IMG submission 205662) | Populus deltoides microbial communities from Bellville, Georgia, United States - Xylem-PdKOR-R1 | ecosystem: Host-associated > Plants > Phyllosphere > Stem > Wood/Secondary xylem... | reverse complement strand
TCTGTTTACACAGTTCTCTTCTCGTAATAAATTTTGTTTTTTGAAATTATATTTTAGATATTTTTTTTTAATGGGCAGATGTTGAAATATTTTTAAATAAAAAATAATATCCGATGCTGTACCAAAATATACCGCCTTATTATCTGAGGCGTGGTAGCAGTACGGTGGCCTACTTTTCTGACTCAAACGCATCATTTCATTGCGTTGGACATAACGGATCTTTTTGTACTGCGGATGGGATTTCTTTTTTTTATTATTATTATTATTATTATTTTCACTCGTCTTTCACCCTACAGAGGTACGGACCAACGATCTTATAGTGAATTACTAAATTCGGTGCCATTTCGAACGTTGGATTGCCAGCTGTATTACTTTGGCTCGGCTGTCTTGTCTTGTCTTGTCTTGTCATGTGTTCGTTAAGCAATGACATTACCATGTGGACATTATTTTTTATCTTGGTTATGATGACAAGTTATGTTTTTTCTTTGGTGGTTCAACTTAAGGTAAGGTAGCAAGTAGGCTTGAATCCAACTATTAAATTCCTCTTCTTTGTTATTGCGTTAGTTAAAATTCCATTTTTTTAAAATTAATTATATATATATATAGATAATTATTTTAATGTAATGATATTAAAAATAATTTTTTAAAAATAAAAAAATATTATATTAATATATTTTCGGGTGAAAAACACTTTGAAAAACAATTATTATCATAGTTTTAAAACCCGGCCTATCCCGACGGGTCGACTCGGGGCCTTACCGACACGGAGCTAGAACCGGGCCGGGTTGATAAAAAAATAGGATAAGCCATGATCCGGTATGACCCGGCGACCCGGCAAAACCAAATCAAAAACCTGGTTGCAACCCGTTGACTTTTGTTTTTTTTTTTTTTTTACTAAAACGACTTCGTTTTGAATTTTTTTAAAATAGGAATTGACCCGGCCAACCCGGTGACCCGGTTAAAACCAGGAACTCGGGCCTTGAATTGGGCCGATTATCGAGCCGGGTTTAAAAACTATGACTATTATCATATTTTCGAATACAAATACTATCAAAATATTATGATATTAAAAATAATTTTTAAAAAATAAAAAATATTATATTAATATATTTTAAAATAAAAAATACTATTAAAATAGAGAATTATAACGTTTGTGCATGTACCCTAGGATGTGATCCTAGCACCTATGAAAGCGTGTGAAATGCAAAAGATGACCTCCGTAAGTTATCTTTTTAATGATTTTTTAATCTTATCTTTACTCATTTGATTAATTACAACTTTCTTTAACAATAATTATTTTTAGAATCGAAACAACAAACAAAACATTATATAAAAATAAGATAATGTTTTAATAAATAATTGAATATCTATGTCTTGCACTTGCTTTTTTTTAATCACCACTATAGCAACCTTAATGGATCAAAATTAAAACATATATATATATATTTGGACTTAAACCACGACGTTCCCATTCCATGCTTTGGTCGGTCCAAACTCCAAAATGGAGAATTTACAATTCATCTAAAATATTCAAATTAACTGCCATTAATAACTTCCTTGCATTAATTATCGTCAATTAATCATAAAAATAATTATGGAAATCAACCAAACAAGTATGAAAGGAAATCCTTTCATCATGACGAGGGAGGTATATTTGGCGCAGACAAGGGATGGTCATATGTTCATACTTGAAGCAAGGCTTAAATCTTATCAGATGCGTGCTTCGGCTGCCTGCCTGCCTGCTCGTGGAGATAACTGAGCTCTATTTCTTCCTTTCACTCTGATTTTCGTTGAAAAATATCATACTTAGTCTGGTGTAATTGATGCCTGATCACCACACCTACAACGACAAGGAAAAAAAAATTAAAGAAAATATTTAAATATTAAAGCATGGTGATAAAAAATAATAAAACGTTGCTCTCTCTCTCTCTCTCTCTCTCTCTCTCTCTCTCTCTCTCTCTCTCTCTCTCTCTCTCTCTCTCTCTCTAGAGAGAGTTTGGCAGTGTGGTTGCGGGTGCTTTTCAAATAACTTTTCGTGCCAAAATGCATGCCAATGATGTTTTTTTATTTTTTAAAAATTATTTTTAATATCAATACATTAAAACGATCCAAAACATATAAACTATATTCAATTTTAATAAAATAAAATTTTAAATTTTTTGAGAACGCCGCTGAAGCCGCGTTCCCAAACTTACCAAACACAGACAAGCCATGTACGAAACGTGTCCTAATATAAGGACGGCCTCCTATCTGCCTGACATTGGCCAATGATAAGATGACAAGTGGCCTGACCTCCAATGAAGGAACTTGAAAGTCCTGTAATGGATGCATGTGGTTGGGCTTGGGCTTCCTTAAGCGAGGTTTGTAGATGTGGGCCAACGAGCCATGATATGAGCCCACCAGCCCAGTCCTCCCTAAGACCTCACGCTGTAATGATCTATCTACCTACCTACCTACCTCTGATCTTGACCGCAGCAGTAGAGTAAGTTAACTGCTTCGCCAGAGAATCTTCAGACCAAACCACTTGAAGATATGAAGGAATCAAACTACAACAAATGACCTAATGAACTAAAGCTAGTGATGTTGTCTAAACATATGGCATTATACAATAAATTAAAATAGCTCAGCATCTCTGTAACAAGGATTTACTTATTTATTTATTGACATACGTACTCTACTGTTGAAAAATGAGACACCAATAGATTAGCGTTACGAACCGTAACACACGTACGTGCCGTGGACTTGTTTATTTTTATGTTTTAAAATGTTTTTAAAAAATATTATTTTAATATATTTTAAAATAAAAGAAACATTATAAAAAACAAATCAACAACAATTACATAAGCCTGGTGCATATCTGGGTGTAGAAAAGCTGACAATAACATTACAAGTTGTGGTTCATTATAAGCACTGCGAGGATTCATTGTCAGCGTGAACCAGAACAACCCTGTCTCTGGGAATTAGTATTTAAATACATGCATCAGTGTTTTTGTGTTCTTGCATAAATTACAGTACTGTAGTGTAGCAAAATAACTTACATATCACATGAATGAAGTCCACATCTTTCCAGAATAGAGAATATCCTTCCTTAAATGCAGAATATTATGTAGTATTTTTTGTGCGATGATTTAAACAAACATGCACGAATTCGAGGAATAGAGAGAGAGCAAGGAAAAGACAGACACTTTCCAGATACCAATTTAGTATTTACCTTCCCCAAAGCTTCTTGATGTTCCACGATTTGAATTGTGGAGTTGATTCTTGAAACAAAAACCCATTTGAACAGAAGCAAGAGCAAGAGCGTTAGAAAAAGGAACTGGGACCTCTAATGCCTGATTGACAAGAACAAGTGAGCATCATTCACGATACAAGTACAATAGTTCATCTTGAAAGTTTTTCTATTATTATTATTATTATTATTATTTTATCTAGAACTGCAGCTTGAGGTCAAATATTGGCTATGGAACTTGAGATCAATTAAAAGAAAAAGACAGATAATCCAAAGTGTACACATACGAGCAACAGGCGGCGGCGGCGGCAGCAGCAGCAGCAGGTTGAACAAAATTTCCAAAAGAAAATAACTAAAGAAAACACATAAGCTGCATGAGATAAAACATGAGAGGAAAATATATTTAAATGATTAACATGAGGGAATGATTTAAGTTGGTTTTCTCATGTTTTTTTTATTTATTATTTATTATTTTTTTAAAATTATATATTAACCCTTAATGGATCAAGCCAGATCAAATACTGTAATATTAAATTTTTTTTTATTTCTTAAAAACATTGATTTGAGTCACTTCATAACAAGACATCATTCTAGATTTGCTTAAGTTATTTTTTATATTTGTTTATTGAATGTTTTTTTCATTTAAAACCTTTAATATTTGATTAATTTTAATTGAGTTTCTATTTTGTTTTGACTTAGATTCCATAGTTTTATCACGAGTTCATATCTTATATCGAGAATTTCATGGGTTAAATGTAATATCTCAGTATTTAAAAATAATATATCATTTAATATATTATTATCTTAATATTTTAAAAATTCTTCATATGTTATACATTAAACTTTTAACTTCTTAGCTTTTTTGCTTTTTTTTTTCTTTATAAGATTATAAAAAAAATAATAACAATCTACACTGCAGGTAAAAAAAAAAAACTAGTAGGCACTGTTTTTAGCGTGCGGTGATTTTTCTTTTTTACCCAAATTGTAAACACCACCCTTGAACTTAAGCACGAAAAGCAATACCCCCTCAACTAACACGCTGATTTTTCACCCTAAACATCATTATTTCTTCAATTTTCCCCTCATTTATATATGCATATTAAAAAAAAGATCATATTATTTAGAATAAAAATCATAGAAATTTTTAGTTAAGAAGGATATTTGTTTTTCTACTTAAGTTGAGGACTTTTTCCACTTAGCCATATATATATATATATATAAGGCTAAGTGGAAAAAGTCCTCAACTTAAGCAAACATGCCTCAGGCCTTCGTATAATTTTCTTAAAAATTATAAAGGCTTAGGATTAAATTAAAATATAATAAAACTGATTATTTCAATCCTAGCAAAGATTTTCAAATGCAAGGGTGTTGTTTTTTGTTTTACGTGTTATTGTGTTTATTATAAGTTAACAATGAAAAATGGGAAATGGACATAAAGCTCATTTGAGCTTGCCGAAAGACATAATTTTAATATAAGATTAACCAAATATATTGTTGTAACCCGATTTTAACCCTCTATTTTCTAAAATCTCAAAATATTTCCAAAAAAAAATGTTTTCGGTCATTTGCATATTTTATGATTTTTAATGTGTTTTAAAATCAAAATTAAAAAATATATATTTTTAACACATTCGTATCATTTTCATGATTTTCAATATCTTTTCGAAAAAAACTTAAAACTTAAAAATATATTGGAACAAGTTCCTGTTGTTAACACATCCATTCCAAAATTATCAGTTAATTTTATAGAATTGACATTGACATGTTTTTGAGAGAAATCAAAATTAAAGAATAAAAATTAAAATTAAAAAAAAATAAAACAAAGGGACCAAAGCACAAAGTAAGAAAATAGAAAATCGAAATGAAACCAAGTTGCTCAGGGATCGATAAATTAGAAGAAAGAGACAAAAACACTTTGCCTATAAATAGTAAAAGAATATTGGTCAGGGGGAATTTAAATTCAAAATAACCTAAAGGGATCCGCAAACAAAATATACCAAACAAAAAAAGAAAAGAAAACCCATTATTTTCCACACAAAAAAACCTAGTCTTCTTTCTTTCCTCCCCAGAATCATCCATTCACTTTGTCTCTGTGTTTAAACAAAAAAAACACACACACACACCACCAGGCTTCTCTCTCTCTCTCTCTCTCTCTCTCTCTCTCTATTCACAAAAACAAATTGATCTTTTTGTTATTTTTTTGTTGTTTCTATTCAATTATTGTAAACTCCTTCCTGCATGAAGATTTTTTTATGATTTTAATTGAATTCCCTTATGAGCTTGCATATTTATTTATTATTGTGTAGAAGTTCTAGACTGGGTTGTTTACCGCCATCATGAAGTTTGCTCCACATGCATGGCTTGACTCTGTTTCATCTGCGATGATTGTCGTCATTGTATCTGCAAGACCAAGTCATCTGTCGTTTTTGTCGCCAAGGTTAGGCCTGCCTTTTCAAATTCCATCTTTTATTTTTTCATGTTGAATGCTAATTCATTTGAATTTGATGATGGACATGATTAATTGCTAATCAATGAATCAAATTTGTTAGTTAGGTTATGTTATTTTCTTCATCTTTGAATAAGCAAGTGCACAATTTGTTGACATCTTTATATTGCTTACCATTGATCTTGATTATTTCCATGTATATTTAACAATCCAAGCTTAAATTGGTTATTCCATCTATAATCCCTAACTTGGTTTTTATGAAAAACAGTTTGCCCAGTCACACTAAGTAATCAGATGAATATTTTTGCAGCATAGCTATTGGGTCGGGGTGAAGAAATGAAAGTAGTGGTTGGAAAGTTATATTGCATGGAGTTGTGTAAACGTATGTATCGTGATCAACAATTATTTATGATTTTTTCCATATAACTTCATGAATTCTGTTGACAACAATATTGACTTTATTTTATGGTCTCAAACCCTGGTGTCAAAAGTAAAGAATGAACTATATGTACAACGTGTGTGGTCTATTACATTGCTATCAATCTATTACAGTTCAAGCTCATTATAGTAAAACTATTGTCTTGGACTATTTATTGTGCATTTCTTTGATGTTATATGCCTAAATGTAATGACAGAGAAGTCTTTTGTTAATTTTGTTTTTCTTTCTAATGCCGACAACTATTTTTTATAATGTAGATTATTGGGGTATCATCTCGGATGGCAGGTTTGTGGGCGTAACCACTAAGCATTGACCTTCATGTTATGCTGAGAGGTGTGATTATTCAAGTGATCTGAATCAAAGCTAATCCATATGCATGTCAAAGAGACTTATGATTTTTTTCTAACTATGCACAAGATATCTTTCTTGGCTTTACTTCTGCCTTTAAGAAACTGCTGCTTGAATTGGGATGAACCTCTTTCTCGCGGAGGTTGCAAGGAGGTTATTTTCTAGCTTTATATCCGGATGAATGAACCCTGTGTTATGGCAATATATGATAATTGATATCGTTTGAGGGATCTGTTGTTGCCACCGGTTGTTAGCTGAAGAAGAGTGTGAGAGGGAAAGTTTGGATTTTTATGGGGTTTTAAGGGTTTTGTGCGTGCGTGAGAGAGAGAGAGAGAGAGAGAGAGAGAGAGAAATCTTTGTTGATTGAGAAGAGAAGGATCTAAGATTTTTTCAACTTTTGCTTGCAGGGATCTTTAGACCAACAATATAGTTGCAGGGATCTGCATAAGTTGATTAGAAAAAAAAACTTCGTAAGTGGTGTACATCATTCTTTGTAACTTGCAATTTATTACCCGGTTAATTAAAATTTTTCCTTCATTCAGAAATGAGAATGTGATCAATTACTTCTTGGACTTTTCAAGATTTTGATGGCTTCCTACTTTTGCCTTTTTTTTGTTTCACCATTAAAAAAATAGTTTACATGATATACTATAGCTTTGGATAGGGGCTGGCAGAACTTGGTGGTTAGTTGGGTTGCAATCCTAACACAAAATCACTTTGAGTGTTTACAACACCATCAATTATTAATGTTGGACCACATAGAAGATGTGGTTATTGATGGAAAATAGGTTATAAAAAGAGTTTGGTAAGTGCAATGCTATGTTTTGAATCTTTTTGTTAAATCAAAAGTGGTAAGTGCATTGTTGCAGGAGTGGCTTCCAAGGTTCTTATAGTTGGTCTTTCTATAATCAACACTATCACTATCACTATCACTGACGGTGGACTTCCAGTATGTTACAATGGTCCTGTATGTTAAAACCAGTAGGAAACAAGTTTGCATGCTCCTATGAACCTGCAATTTCTAACACAGCATAACCATTGAACTTTTTGGTCCAGAAATTTGAAAAGGACATGTACGTAACATGTATGAATGCTCTTATTAGGTTGTGATTTCTAACACATAACAACCATTGAGCTTTTTGGATTAGAATTTCAATGAAGATCCTAAACATTCATAATAATATATATTTACCATTGTGGGTTGTATTGCTTGAAAATAGAGAACAAGCTAGGTGATTTATTTTTGGTTTGCCCTTTTTAATTCAAAGATTTCTTTCATTCTCTTCATGTTTTATTACTATTGATATTGGATTAGCCTTATCCTTCACTCCATTTATTTTTTCTCATCTCATTAATGTCCATGAATAACATCACCTTCTTTTTACAGGAAAACTGAAGCTTTAGAGAGGCTGCACCACAACTTCAGAAATTTTTTTTTGATGCAGTTGTGGCCTTCATCAACTTTTTCACGGTTGCTATATATATTCATTAAGAAACATGAAACTCCATACCATGCTAGACTAACGTGCTTAATTGAACAAGACAATTCAAATATGTAATTACTTTGAAGGGTTTGAAGCAATTCATACGGCTGCTTTGTTGTTTTGCATTACAACCTTGCACATGTTAAAAAAGATAATGCATATTGCTTTTATTGTGTTTATATGAACATAGAACTAATATCTCAATCCGTTGCGAACCTGCCTCGCAGCGAAGTGCGGGCAATAAATCTAGTTTAACCTATATGGACAAAAACCACCCAATCTTTTCTCTCCCTTACTTGATCTCTCTCTTTCACGTAGCTTCCCTCAATTGTAAAAAACACAGAGCCATCAACTTATTTTTATAATATCATACTCTCAGCCACAAACACACATACACAAAACTATCTTCCCCCTCACACACAACAACTTATGGCCACACAAACTCAGTCCTCGGGTCGATAAGCTACAATGATAACCTCTCTTGCCTCTAGCTGATAACTTCAACAACCTACAATGTCTTCCCTTTCCTCTAGCCTTCATTGATTCTCCAAACCCGATGACAATTGCTCCTCTATGACAAACCCATATCGGTCAATAACTAGCCAGCCATGTAAGGAGAAGACGGAAACGAAATGAGAAAATAAATAGAGAGATAATTGAAAGAGAGAGGAGTCGAAACTTAAAGTGGTATGATCTCTATCTTACACTATTGGTGAAGCTCATATGTAAACCCTCAGTTAAAAATATTACAATGCTAGTAAAGTATTGCAAAAGTTTAACCCAACAATAAAACATGATAAAATAATATATATAGTAGGAATGAATTTTTATGGATTGAAACTTAAGGTAAGTTGTAAAAATAGAATGAGATGGGATACCTGGTAAAACCAAAAATTACTTGAATTAAAGTATAATGATAGTATTGTAAATATAAATTATAGGGGGTATATAAATAGCTTTCTTGGCTTCTCAAGGAAGCTAAAAGCTTTTGAACAAATGAGAAGAAAGGGGGCAATAATTTCTTGATCTCTTCTTGATTTTCTTAAATTAAAACACTTAAAGAGAGGAAGTTTTAAGTATTTAGAGAAACTTTTAAGAATTTAGAAAGGGATTTTAAGCTTTTAGTGAGGATTAAAAAACTACAAAACTAAGGTTTAGAGCTTCAAAAAAGTAGCGAGAGTGAGGAAGAATAAAGGGAATCCTTTTTAAATCATCCTTGTTTTAATGTTATTTAGAGGTGAGAAACACCTTCACCTTGATTGATTTAAAGTTTTGGTATGATTTGAGAAGTGGGTCATTTTAATATCATCATGAAAATTTGAATTGTGTATGCCATGTAGATTATTGTTTTTATGTTCAGATGATGTTCCTAGGCAATAATAAATGGGTTAAATGATAATTGGAAGAAGAATTGAAAATAAAATGGGTGTTCTTGTGTAATGAGGGTTTTGGGCAAACTAGATGAAGGAGAAATTGGACTTGTTGGATCAATAGATTTATAATTCATGATAAATAGTGTTAAAGAAAGAATTTAATGAATGTGTTGTAACCTATTTTTAGGTCCCTGCACAAAAAAATAATAATAATAATCAATCAAAAATATAGTCAAAAGAAATCTGAAAAAATAATAACAGTGAGATTAGGATGTTAGAGCGCCCAGAAAATGGTCAGAATTTGGTTGAGGAAGTTCAAAAATACAAAGATTGAAATTGGACAATATATATTTGACTCATGAAAGCCTTATTGACAAAGAAAATTCAATTTGAGGAAGAAAAGTCCAAAATCAAATGTTTATGGACTCAATTAAATTTTATTGTAGATTTAATTGAATTTATGGAGGGTTTGATTACGATAAAAAATTGATTTTTAAGTCAATTTAGGCTTTAATTGAAAGAAATTAAAGTTCTTGGGTCAAATTATAATTTTAGAGAGTTGATTTGGTCAAATCAGGGGCTTAATTGCATAAATATTGAAGTTTGATGGCCAATTATGGACTTAATTGAAGAAATTCAAAACCAAGGACCACAAAAGCACGCAAAATAAAGGGATTTAGAATCTGACGCGTTTGGGCGCCAGTTTCCGTTTAAATAAAACGACGCGTTTTAGTCAAAACGACGTTGTTTCATGCATTTCACTAAAAAAAAGAGAAAGAAGCAAACAGTGCCATTTTGAACGGCACCATAAGTCTTCTTTTTCCCCTAGACGCGCAGAGGACAGGGGAAGAAGAAGATTTTTCCCCTGTATTTTCTCGCTCATTCATTATCTCCCTCCCTACTTGCACAAATCCTAACACAGCTCACGCCCCTCAACTGCCACCATGATGAAGATTGGACAGGGAAGCCATACCCTGCGAGCGGCTGAGGCGACTATACAAAGACGCCTTAGCCACCCTACCATGTCTCTAGGATTGGGCAGAGACTGGGTAGCTGCTCTCTCCTCCTGCTTATAAATATGGGGACGAGAGCAGCAAAAGGGAGATTTTTAGGAGTAGAGAGGAGAGAAACCAAAACATTAGGGAACGAGAGAAAAAAAGAGAAAATAGGGGGGAAAGATATAACAGAGGGGGGCGGAAAGGATAGAGACAGAAAATAAAGAAGTGATGAGCGATTTGAGAAAGGAGAAAGGTGAGGTTTACAGACGAACGGAAAACAGAGAGGGAGTTGTTTTGAGAACTGAGGGGCACGGTCATAACAGAAGAGAAAATGAGGGGGAGAAAGGAAAAGAAAAAACAGAGAGTATGGAGAAAAAGTACAACTTAGAGAGAAGGAAAAGGGGAAAAAAACAGAGAAGGAAAACCGAGGACAGCTTTAGAGAGAAAAAAAAAAGAATAGACAAAGGGAACAAAGGAGAGGCTGAAGAGAGACCATAACAACAGAAAAAAGTGAAAGAGAACTCAAGGAGAGCTAAAGTAGGACAGAAGAGGAAGAAATCGGTCTCTGCACAGAGAAAGGAAAGAATTCCAACAGCTGCCACCGCTCCTCCCAGTCCCTGCCGCCACCGCCTTCAACCACTACCGACGACCACGATCACGCTTCCCCACTCAAAGTAACCTTCTCCCCTCCTATATCCCATTTTTCTTTGTTCATCTTCATTTGCATGCAGAACGTGAGCAATTCACGTTCTGCAGCAAATGAAAAATAATTAAGTAGAGCATAGTAACTACCTACTATAATTAACTGGTTACTGTGCTCAGCACAGTAACCAGCCTTTTGTTCTTTCGGGCTGGAACATCAGCCCAGCCCACGTGGCTAGGTTGAGTCCAGCTACAAGGAGGTTCTCTTTTGGGCCGGTTCTGGCCCGACTTCATTTTGGGCAGATCTTACCCAGTTTCCTTTTGGGCTTTGTCCGGCCCATCCCAATCATAAAAAATTCAAAAAATCATTTTTGAAATTTTTTATTTTCCCACGTAAGTGTTTAACGACATTTTGGTTAATATTAGTTTGTATTTTTATACTGTAAAGATACAAATCCAGTATTAAAATACCTGATTTTGGTCAAAACATTAAAAAATAAAAAAAAATGTTTTTGTTTTCATGCATACGGCCAAGTCTCTCAAAGAAAAAATTATATCATATTTTCATACAACAAAAATTCAAAAATATGTATTAGCATGCATTTTAGGCTTTAATAATTAGTTTATTAAAGTCACGAAAACTTGGCCTACATTTCAAAAAATTCTCAAAAAATATTTTGTTTTGTTTTAGTATCGGGGATTACAAATTTATACGTAAAACGTATTCTCGGTATTAAAAAGGTAATTCTTTTGTTGACATTAGAATGGTTAGGTTTTACTCGAAAAGATAAGGATCTTCTTTACCGATAAAGACTTTTCTTAAACCATAGACAGACCAACAATTAGAAAAACACGACAAGCCCTTAGTTTTTATTAGACAATTAAACAATGTAGCCTACCTTAGGTAGAGCGTAGTTGGGGTGCTAATACATTCCTTTTACGCAACTAGTCTTTATACCCGATCTTTGAGACCAGTTAGGGTTCCTAGTAACCAAAATATTAGGTGGCGACTTCTATTCTTTTTTCCACTAATAAAAGACAAGAATTCCTTGTCTCCTCATATTTGCCAAATAGATACCACACCTGAGGGTGGACGATCGCCATGACGCTGCACACATGTGATAGAATGGGTAGTGAAGCATACCCCTTCATTATTATAATGTTTCGACCTAAGGTGTGAGCATGATGTTTTGCATTTATTTGATGAAATTGCCATGCATTTTGGTTAGAATTATGTTTATTATATGGAAGATGAGTGAGAAATGTATCAACTATGGAAAATTTAGGAAAATTCATACTTTCTGTGATGCAAATTAGTCCACAAACACCATCAACGATCCATTACATATTCCAACTAGGCCAATTCCAGGGTCCAAAGCAAAGGCATTGAAGGAGGCATTGAATAATAGGCCAGCAACCTTGCCATTGTTTATAATAAGCTTAGTTTATATTGGTCTTGGGTTTGATTAATTAGCTAAGGCCCAAGGTTTCTTTAAACTTAATTAATAATTAGTTCTCAGCTATGGCCCTATTTGGGTCATACATTTGGGTTTATTAATATAGGTTCTGGATCAGTTTTGTAAGTAGGTCAATTTAGCCCACAAAAATATATCCATTAGAGTTTTTATTTTTAAGAGTTTAAATACTCTTTGTAAAAACAAAATATTTAGACATGAATATACTATTGCAACCAAATTTATTCAGCTTGTGTGAGAGAGATTCTTGCTTTCTTTAGTTCTTTAACGAGCTAAATTGACTTATCAAAGATTATCTGGTTTTGTAGCATTTTCCTTATACTTCTCATTCGTGAATTGGTATTCATAGGGTGAGGGTTATTATTCTAATAGTGTTGGTGCCATGAGAAAGGTCTTCATTATGTCACACTCCTATCAGATTTGTTTCAACTTTTTGAGATTCGTTGTCAATCTTGTTGTGGGTTGCATGACCACATGATCACATGCAAATCTTATGATCTCAGTTTATAAATCACTCTCTCATACCTAGGTATCGAAACCTGTGTATGATCAGTTTGCGGCAGAATTTAACTAAGAATTGAAACCCCAATCAAACATTATCAGAAAGAGCCTAAATTTAATATATAATGTGACTTCACCCTAAATAACCAATATTGACTTTGAAGTGATTTCAAGATGGTTTGATTTGGTTTCTCTATTTTTTATGTTTTAACGACATAATTGAAACTAGCTTGAATAATATCTATTCTTCACTCTCTTTTTTTTAGCTTTTTATGTTACTAATATGTTTAGAGATAATAACAAAATGAAACAACACTTTTTTTTTCTGGTACTAAGATTTTAAAAACACAAAAAAAAAAAGAATAGTGAAAAACATTACTAAAGTTATAGAACACAAAAAAAACAAAGTTTTCAAAAAGATATAACATGATTTCAGAACCTAGCTCTGATACTAACTGACGTGAACCTCGTGATCATATGGTTACACAACCCTAACTAGATTGATAATAAATCCTAAAAAGCCAAAACAAGTCTAACAGGAGTGTGACACAATGAAAACTTTTTCTAAGACACTAGCACTATTGGAATAAGAACCTCCACCCTACAAATATCAATTAGTGAATGAGAAGTATAAGGAAGATACACTGAAGCCAATTGATATTTGATAAGTCAATTTAATTCATTAGAGAACCAAAGACTGTGAGAATCTCTCTCACATAAGCTAAATAAATCTGACAGCAATAGTATTATCATGTCTGAATATTTTATCCTTACAAAGAGTATTTATACTCTTGAAAATAAAACCCTAATGGATGTATCATTGTGGGATAAATTGGTTTACTTCCAAAACTGACCTAAAACCTATATTAACAAACCCAAATATATGGACCCAAACAAGCTTTGGGCCATAGTTGAGAACTAATTATTAATTAAGCCTAAACAAGCCTTCGAACTTAGCTAATTAATCAAACTCAAGTCCAATACAAACTAAGCCCATTAGAAACAATGACAAAGATTTTGGCCCCATTAGATAGCCTAAATAAAAGTTATAACAAAAATAAAACTCGAGAGAATAAATTATCTTTGATGCTGTGAGAGAATAAGAAGGAAAAAAAACAAAATAAATATGAAATATGGCTTTATATAGAACCTTGTTGCCGCCACTATTTTCCTTGAAAACAAGGAAAACTTGTCACCTCTTACTTTTTTATTTTAGAGGAAAAGTTGTTGCCACTTTTTTTTCCTCTTCAAGCATGGACTCTTTTGTTTCCTTTGTTGCATACTTTTCTAATCTGATATGAAAACCAATAAATATAAAATCCTAATAAATAAAGAAAATAATTAATTTTACCACAAACCATAAAGACTCCATGATTAATATGGAATCCATAAAACATATAGAATTATAAAAGATAAGGCTGGCAACCTAGTTACTAAAATTTTAAGGCCCAAATAAGGTTGGATTGAACCCACCCCTCTTGCACTTGTATTAAATGGACTAAAGCCTCCTTTTGATGCTCCAATGGATCTCCTATATTAGCCTTGGTTGAAACTTGTAAAAAAGCTCATTTAATGTTTCCTTAAGACCCTGTTTGTTTGTTGGAAAGTAGTTTTTTTTTTAAAGTAAATTCCGATAAAGTGAATTCCGGGAAAGTGAATTATTTTTTGATGTTTGGTAATGTAATGGAAAATAAGTTAGAAAATATTTTCCAGTGTTTGGTTATGTCATGAAAAATGAGCTGGAAAATAAATTATTAATGTTTTATTTTTTTCAAGTTTATTAAAATAATGAAGAACAAATCTTACAAATTAAAAAGTTAAATGAGAATGAAATTGAAAAAAATATATAATTTCATAAATTATCTCAAATAAAATAAATAATAATCAAAATAA
>Ga0325400_1003119_pt1 | contig 14834 bp, 9 predicted proteins | sample PopdelMetagenome_2_FD_205662 | JGI IMG/M metagenome (GOLD analysis project Ga0325400, IMG submission 205662) | Populus deltoides microbial communities from Bellville, Georgia, United States - Xylem-PdKOR-R1 | ecosystem: Host-associated > Plants > Phyllosphere > Stem > Wood/Secondary xylem... | reverse complement strand
ATCAGTTTTAAGTTTCACAGTGAACACCCATCGACACCCAATTGTTTTCTTTCCTTTGGGTAGGGAGACAAGTTCCCAAGTAGAGTTCTTTTGCAAAGCTTGCATTTCTTCATTTACTGCCTTGGCCCAAGCTGGATCTGTCAAAGCTTCCTGCACATTACTAGGGATGGATATATTGGATAATTGATTAATAGTGAGTGCATATGATTCAGATAACCTATGGTTAGAGACATAATTGTTGATTGGATATTGGATATTGACTCTATGATCGGGTTCATACTGTTTCTTTGGGAACATCATGGGGCTGCAGTAGTAGGGTGAACATCCTGGGCATAAGAGATATTAGTAATTACATTTGACTCATCAGATATAGGTTGTAGGAGTACCTGGGATTCACCATTCTGAGATGATTCGTTGGTTGATGGTGTTAACAAAGGCAACTCTATATTTAGAGGTGACTCCTCATCAATGCTCCTGCCCCGTGACTCCTTATCGGTGCCATTGTTCCCAAGCTGTTCAATCATGTTTTCCACCTCAACAAATTCGTTCCCGTCACTCTCTTGTAGCAAATGTTCAGTGCTGGATTGCTCCCCCTGAAAGGAAATGATAGAACCTTCTTTTGAATAAAAAGGTTCAGTCTCACGGAAGGAGACATCCAATGTGACGTGTAACTTTTGAGTGTGAGGATCATAGCATCTGTATCCTTTCTGTAAGTCTGAATATCCAATAAAAACACATCGAGTGGCACATGGATCAAGTTTAGTTCGTAACACCTTTGGAATGTGAACATAAGCAGTACACCGAAACACTCTAGGCTCAAGGTTTGGAAGGTGCGGGGTGGACAATAAGGATTGTATCCGTTATTGAGGTGTCTGAAAATCTATCACTCGAGAAGGTGTTTGATTGATCAGATACACAACAGACTTTGCAGCTTCTCCCCAGTAGTACTGAGGCATGTGCATGCCAAAGAGAGAGGCACGAACCACTTCTAAAATTTGCCTGTTTTTTTCGTTCGGCCAACCCGTTCTGTTGTGGAGTATAAGTACATGAAGTTTGATGCCGAATTCCATAGTGATGTAGATACTTCTGAAGAGAGGTATCCAGGAATTCCATAGCATTATCAGTTTGCCAAGTACAAATCTGTTTCTGATACTGAGTACCTACCATACGATGAAATTCCTGAAATGCTGTAAAGACATCACTTTTTTTTTTGGTGTAGCAAAGACATCCAATTCATTCTAGTACATTCATTGATAAATGTGACAAAATAACGGGCTTTAAATATGGTAGAAATTTTTACAGAACCTCATACATCATAATGTATAACGATAAAAGGTTCTGAACTTTTATTTAAACTCGGTAAATAAGTAATATGATGGCTTTTAGCCATTTCACAAATATTGCAACGAAACTCAGAATCATGAACTACGTTAAAAAGATGCGGTTGTAATTTTCTAAGATATCCAAAGGAAAGATGTCCCAATCGTCGGTGGCATAACCATATTGTGGCTCAATCTGTATTTGAACTTCTAGTTTGATATGCTTGGCTGAATCTCTGTCCTTCATTTTCTGTAAGTTCTAAATAATAGAGTTTGCCACGTTTAACACCATAACTAAGAATCTTCCGGGTCAGAATGTCCTGAAACACACAGAATAATGGCCAGAAGGTTACTGTACAATTTAGAGTAGAAGTAATTTGGCCAACTGACAACAAATTATGTTCAAGGGATGGGACAACTAGAACTGAGTTCCACGTGATTTTTTGAGTCAAGATGATAGTGCCTTCCCCAACAGTAGGGGAGGTACTCCCGTTAGCTGTAGAAATAAAAGAATGTGTGGAAGAGTGGAGGGATTGTAACTAACCAGTGTCTCTAACCATGTGATCTGATGCACCTGTATCAATTATCCAATTATTATCTTTAGTAATTACAGAGAATGTATTTGCCTTACCAGTGCTGCTAGAGTGAGCAAAATTAACGGTAGGCGGCCGGTTATCAGCAGCAGGTAGTTTATCAATAGCGGTAGTCTGAACTTCAGCCATGGTCATCATGGCTTTTCCTGCAAATTTCTTCCTTGGTTTCTTTGAGAAATCCCACCATTTAGGATAACTAATGATCTCATAACACCTCTGTTTTGAGTGTCCCGATTCACCACAATGTCCACAGACGAGGCTTGTGTATTTTCCAATAGATGAATTATTTCAGTTCTTCATTGTTCTAGAAGCTGGTCTTTGACGGGGTTGGTTTGTAAACATGGCAGAGTGCACGGAGTGCTCACTGGTTGTTCGATAGTTCCTCATGGTTTGTCTTTGTTGAAACTCCCTCCTTATGCATGCGTATGTACTCTCCAAGTCCAATTTTGGATCTTTGCGTAATATTTCTCCACGGACTTGCTCAAACTCAGAGTCAAGACCACTCAGAAATATATGAACACGAAGTCAATGCATTGTTGAATGCAGCTAGACCACTCCTTCAATTGTCTCTCCTTGAGAGGCAGTTTTGTGATCAATTTCTTGAAAAAGAGCCACCAGTTCATTATAGTAATTGGACACAGGTCTTCCTTCTTGTTTGATAGAGAAAGATTTTTTATTTAATTCAAACAAATGAGTTTCATCTGAGCCATCATAGAAGGTCTTCGACACAGCCTCCCATATTTTCTTGGTTGTGGATAGGCGAATAAATCGCTGCATCAGTAACGGACTCATTGAATCAATGAGCCAACTTTTCACCTTTTGACTTTCAGTGATCCATGTTGCAAACATAGGATCTTCGGGTTCGGGTTTTTTTGTTGCGCCAGTGAGAAATCCGGTTTTGTTACGAGCACCAATGCGCATCTCCATTAGTTGAGACCATAATGGATAATTGTTTTCATCTAATATGATGCTGGTAGGGAATGCAAAATTATCTTGGTGAATAATAATGGGTGATGTTTGGCTATTTTGTGGAACGGGGACAATGGGGTTAAGGTTCATCATGTAGTAGGGGATTCATGTGGGATTCGTGTTTGATTAACCAGGCTCTGACACCATGTAGAAAACAATGATGTATACTAGCTGAATTTTTCCTTAGTATTCTTCTCCTTGTAGAAGGAAATATATAGACAGAGCTCTGAATAGGCAGAACGCTGAATAGGTAACAATCCTATTCTAAGAAAGTGTAGTAATTTTGTACAAGATTTGATATGACTTTTATAATTGATCAAATTCACATAATTACTGCCTATACGAGATTTGATCTGAATAGACAATAATCAAATTACAAAATAATATTTGATATAGTTCCTATAATTAATCAGATCACAGGATTGCAATTAATCATGTCAACAAATTACGCACACTGTCCATGGAGGCCAAGATGAGCCATAAGAACGGCCACCAAAGTGAGTAGCTCTCCTCCTCCTTGAAGTGCTCGAGCATGCTCTTTCCATCCACATTGAATCGCAGCATAAGTTAGCATCTCTACCAGAACTTCACTTATCATTTCCCATTTCTGTTCACTCTGCAGCAAGTTCAATGACTTGGCAAGCTCGTCACCATCAGATAGTGCTGACCCTTCGGAGTTTTGACCGATTTGCTTGTACTTTGGTTCGCCCAACTCTTTAGGTAGCATAAAAGGCAAATCACTCCATAGATACATCATGTAACGAGATAATGATCTGCTCATGTTACAATGAATTGAATCCTGGCGGACGCAAGTATTAACAGCAATGTGCCATATGAGGAAGCTTTCATGAAAGTCTTTAAGAACCACGGACCATTCAAATTTTTCAAGCCAATCCTTACTTCTGAGGGCATGATCACCTCTCTCTTCCAATATCTTATATGGAACTAATGGGAAATTGCATCTTGAACGCATATCTAAGACACGTTTGAAGATCAATTCCTTTAAATCACAACCAACATCCTCCCAGCTCTGAATGTTGCCGGTTCTAAAGATTTTTGGGAGGTGTTTACATGGGCTCTCTCTAGAATTTTTTGGCTCATATTGGGCTATTGATGCTTTCCACTTTTTGTTATTGCTAAAAAACGATAGCAACCGAGAAGAACAAATAACTCGAGAAATAGAATCCGCCAGTGGCTTCCTTTGATCGCTAAGCCAAAGCATACCCCAATCGGAGAAAATCATCAAAATGGCCGAGTAAATCTCCAGAACAGTAGCTCCGAACAGCAACAAGTATGATACAATAATATCAATTTTGGAATAGGTATGCGAGTTTCTGGTCATTGATGAGAATGCTACTAATGCAGAGACAGAGGACAGAAACGTGATGAAGCGGAGAATGATGCGTGGTCTCGGACAAACGGTTGTCATCACCTTGGTGAAAAGTACATCGAACATGAACCCCAACTCAACTTCTATCAATTTGAATGCTCCAGCAGCATCCTTGCTCTGCAAGATACCGTAGCTGATCCTATGAACAGGAAATGGAACGGTGTAATCAGCAAATAATACCTTCAATGTTTGGAATAAGAAACAAGCTTCATGGAACTTTTTGGCCTCTGATATTATGTTATTAAAGCCCGAAATTTTATCAAAGCCTTCTGTGCCCAAAATTTCATTAATGCGACGCACTTCACTGCTCAAAATATCATCAATCTGATCCACGAACCCTTCTGTGCCCAACATTTCAACAATGCGCCTCATGCCCTGTTCCGTGACAAAAATATCACTAAGGCCTCGTTGCGTGCCCCCTTCTATGCCCAACATTTGCTTAAGGCGATCTATGCCCAGTTCCGTGATCAAAATTTCATAAAGTTGAGGCAAAATATCATCCAACTTTTGGTGGAGCAAAATTTCCGGATATATTTGCCTTCGTACATGTATGCCTGCTTCGTTTGCTGAGTCCATCAACTTGCTGGAGCTTGCGCACCAGAGGACCCAAATCTTCTCTCCATATTTGATAACTCCAGACACAAAGATGGGAATGACTATATATATGAGCGGATCATTGCTCCACCATGACCTCAACGAAACATAAAAGGCCACCGCTAGTTGGGTTAATAGCTGAAGCAAGTGCCTCGACCACAATTCGTTGTCCTCTACTGAATAGGCAGTAATAGTGTCAGGGCCTCCAAGGTGCACAAGGAGCATCGGTGCCCAGAATGCCGGGATGAAACTTGCATTTGAAGTGGTACCTTTGGATTCTGAACCCCCTTGGCTACGAGCAAGAATACCTAAAGTAATAGTTGCAAACCAATCTGCTGACAAATATGCTAGCCAAACAAACATCCCGAACCAGATTCCGGCTGTATACTTTCGTCGACTGCCAGTGATGGTCAGGAAAATTTGCAGCGAGAGACTCAGTAAGATCATTGCTCGAAGCTCCCATCCGTTCCACAATTCGATAACACGTCCATAAAAATTATACAGATTCATCTTTGCTTTCCTTCAACACAAGCCAGATATGACTTTACTTAAAGATACATTAATCAATTAAACAGAATATTAATCACATAATGCATGAACAGTACACCAAATTATGCATTTATAACATCTTTCTAAGCAATTCGCATGAATCATCTTTATAAGCTCGGTGATGCATACGAATAGTTTTGTATTATAATCTATATTCTCTAACGCATGCAACGACAACACCTATTTCTCTCATCAATTTTATTTCAACTACATGTATCAAACTTTCAAATATATTATAATTAATATCGAAAGCAAATGAAAAAAAGCTTTTAACTTAGGTAGAGAGACTTGGAGAAATGAATCAAACTTTTACAGCCAAACGTACCTGAAGATTTTGAAAAAAGCAGTTCTGAATCTTCTGATGGACTAATTTATTACTGGTTGTGCAGCCAACTTGAGTTTTGTGTGTTTTTTAGTCCTGGTTCCACAAAATTGTGCGTAATCTATATTAATGATGCTGCAAGAATATGAATTGGTACATGTACTTTAGTTCCTATCATCAATATCAAAAGCTGTTCTCAAGAGAGAATAAAACACTTGCTCTCACTACAAAATAAAAGGACCAATGGAATAAAGTGCTTTCGCTTGTCACAGCTAAAACTTTGTCAGAAGTTGAGAGTATTCATGAGCACAAATTACTTCTCATGCTCTCAAGAAAAGAATCATGTAAACTTTTAAATTGTGATTATTCTTTAACAGCTTTAATATGACCAACACAGTTACAAGTTAATAAGTTTTTGTATTATCATCTAAATCAAGATGTTTATACAATTAATTTACTTCAGGGACTCATTGTTGGTAAGTGTTATGCTTCCACATTATCATAAAGGATTTGAGTTCTACGAGAGCCTATAAAAAATTAATTTCATATGCTTTTTTTTTTTTCCTTAAAACTTGGTCATCTGGTGTGAGAAAATCTTCAAAAGAATGCCCTCTGGGATATATTGTTTAAAACATACATGTGCTGTACCGAAAAAATTAACCTTTTGTATATATAATAACATAACAATCACAACCATGTAAGAGTAAATTTTTATTTACAGAAATTATATTACCAAATAAATAAATGCAAAAGGAAAAAGAATACACAGTTTTTTTTTATTAACTAGATGATGGCTGCAGCTTTACTACATTGGTCGATCACACATTCATATTCTTGTCCTTACTTTATGGTCGCACCCTCCGGTCAGGTCGCCTTCGCCAGTTTTGTTTGTTCGTTTAAGTGGGCTCTAGAGAAGGCTCTTTTTTTTTTTTTTAATTTGCAGCCTTGATTTTGGAAGAACAGATTGTTTTCTTATTGTAATTGAAATGGCTTAATTATTGCTAAGGCCAAAATATTTTGGCTTCAACTAAAAGCTGGAGAAATTGTATATACCCTATCTTTCTATGACAAATATCGATTCAGCTTATGCAGAAGTAAGAAAATTCGTTCAACTCATTACATTCTGCTGTTGCAAACAGGTTTGAAAATGTTCAAGCAGATATCAATGATAGAAAGTTAAACTGCGAATCATTAATGTCTGGTTGAATTTCTTACACACAATTTGTAATTATTTTTGTATTAATGGCAAGAATTATTGCGGATACGACGGATTGAGGTCTACAATTAATTTTGTGAATTTTATCCCTCAATCATCATGTTTTGAGCTAATATTGTTCCTTCATTTGATTTTGTCATTTTCATCGACGAAAAACCCTTTAAGAAATACAATTTTTTGTATTTTGAGTTGAAAATGTTCACATATACAAATAAAAATGCAATCTAGTTTTTAAAACAATTTTTTTTTAGTTAAAGAAGTATTTTAAAAAAATTTCTTAAATATTTTTTTGCACATAAAAGTATAAAGACATTAAAACAATCACCGAAGAAACACATTTGATGAGAGAAAAGGGCTAGAAGCTCAAATCTTAAATTCATAATTTATTATTCTAAAAATAAATTCTAATAATATATATCTTCTAAAAAGGCTTACAATGCTTTTTTATAGGCTGGAAAACACAGGAAAATAATATAAAATTCAAAATAACACAAAATATATGAGAAAATCAAGGAAATTAGCAAAATAGGATATTCCAAGCCTAATTTCAGGAAATCCATGTAGTGGATGAATCGCCAAAGGCAATTTTTCAGGAATTAGATTTTGAAATCTCCTATAAAAATCTAAATCTATCCAACAATTGAACTACAAGTTATAACCTCTTAATCTTAGCTATTATATTGTTCTGACACGATTAACTTCACTCTTGATTCTAGTCATCATGCCCCACTAGTTCATAAAAATATTTGTTAGATCATCCATATAATTTGTTTGGAGTAAATCTCTACTTAATTATGATAAATCTCTATATAACTTTTTAGAACCCCAAATCTTTACAAGTACGACTACATCACATTTATATTTATAAAATTACAAACAAAAAAGAAAATATTTTGGAATGATATAATTAAAGCGTAAATTATTATTTGGAATGAAATAATTGTAACTTGGTCTTTATGTTGGTTTTTCATCACAATTAAATTGATATTTGTTCATAAATTGTTCTTCATTGATAATCAAAGTTTTCAATCTTACCTATACTATTGGAAAAATTAAAAGGTTTAATTTAAAAATTTAGGGAAAAGAATAACTGTTAACTTTAATCAAGGGACTAAGATGTTTTCCATAACCTATAATATCATCAACAATACAAGTACTAAATTATATATAATTTACTCTTTATAAAATAACCAGTGGAGAAAAAATTAAAACCCAGCAATCCTGTTTTCATATCCTTTTCATCTCCGTTTCAGTCAGAAATTTCATCAAACACCTTATCACAGCCAAAGAAATTTCTGTAGGATTGCGAATGTTAACTTAGATAATTATATTGTGAGCTTTGATTCCTTTGAACAGAATCCTGCTCAATCGTTGTTTCTTTAACAAACAATATACTAAAACTTCATAAGCATCACGTCTGGTTAAATCGAAGTGTTATATGAAAGTTATGAAGCTATCATTGTATATTATTACATAAAATCATTCATAAATTTGTACATATAATAGCATTAGTTAATTAGTTATAGATGCACTGCCCATGGAGACCAAGATGAGCCATAAGAATGGCCACCAAAGTGAGTAGCTCTCCTCCTCCTTTAAGTGCTCGAGCATGCTCTTTCCATTTACATTGACTCGCAACATAAGTTAGCATCTCTACCAACACTTCACTTATCAATTCCCATTTCTCATCAACTGACCAACCCTCCTTTTCCTGCTGCCAGTCCAATAATTTGCTGAGCTTCTCAGCATCATCCCGCACGCGAAACGATAGCTTGTACAATGGTTCACCCAACGCTTTAGGTAGCATCAACGGCAAGTCCTTCCATAGATACATCATGTAACGAGATAAAGATCTGCTCATGTTACGATGAATTGAATCCGAAGAATCCTGGTCGAAACAATTATTAACAGCAATGTGCCATGTTAGCAAGCTATTATGAAAGTTTATTTGTTCCAGATACCGTTGCAATTTTCCATCGCATCTCTTACTTTTGAGTGCATGCTCACCTCTCTCTTCCAGTATGTCATTTTTGTCACGTGGGAAATTGCATCTTGAACGCATATCTAAGAGACGTTTAAAGATCAATTCCTTTAAATCACCACCAACAAGCTCCCAGTTCTGAATGTTACCAGTGCTAAAGAGTTTTGGGATGTGTTTGCTTGATGTCTTTGGATAATCTGTTAGCCTATTTTGGGCCATAGATGCTTTCCACCTTTCGTTATTGCTAAAAAACGATAGCAACCGTGAAGAACAAATACCTCGATAAAAAGAATCCGCCGGTGGCTTCCTTTGCTTGCTAAGCCAAAGCATAGCCCAATCAGAGAAAAACATCAAAATGGCCGAGTAAATCTCTAGAACAACAGCTCCAAACAGCAATAAGTATGATATAATAATATCAATTTTGGAATAGGTATGGGACTTTCTGGTCATTGATGAGAATGCTATTAATGCAGAAACAGGGGACAGAAAGTTGATGAAGCGGAGAATGATGCGTGGTCTCCAACAAACTGTTGTCATCACCTTGGTGAAAAGTAAATCAAACAGGAACCCCACCTCAACTTCTATCAATTTGAATGCCTCAACGGCATTCTTTCTTTTCAACATATGATAGCTGATCGTATGAGTACGAAATGTAACAAGGTAATCCGCAAATACTAACTTCAAAGTTCGGAACAGCAAGTGAGCTTCATGGAGATATTTGGCCTCAGGTATTATGCTATTAAAGCCCAAAATGTCATCAATATATTCCGTGCTCATGCCATCGAAGTATTCGTCTGGAAATGACCTTTCTATTTGCCCTTGTAGAGCCACTCTTTCTTTGTTTACAGAGTCCCTAAACTGGTCGGAGCTTGCTAAACAGAGGACCAAAACCCTCTCTCCATATTTGATAACTCCAGAAACAAAGATGGGAATGACTACATATATGAGCGGATCCTTGCTCCACCATGACCTAAACGATGCATAAAAGGCCACCGCAAGTTGGGTTAATAGTTGTAGCAAGTGCCTTGACCACATTTCGTTGTCCTCTACTGAATAGGAAGTTATAGTGTCAGGACCACCAAGGTGTACAAGGAGCATCGGTGCCCAAAATGCCGGGATGAAGCTTGCATTTGAAGTTGTACCTTTGGATTCTGAACCCCCCAGGCTACGAGCAAGAATACCCAATGTAACTGTTGCCAACCAATCTGCTGACAAATATGCTAGCCAAACAAACATCCCGAACCAGATTCCGGCTGTATACTTTCGTTGATGACCTGTGACAATGAGGAAAATTTGCAGCGAGAGACTTAGCAAAATCATTGCGCGAAGCTCCCATTCGTTCCACAATTCGATAACACATTCATAAGAATTATACCAATTCATCTTTGCTTTCCTGAAATACAAGCCAGATATGAACTTTAGTTAAAGAGACATTAATCGATGGAACAGAATACTAGACACGTAGTAATCACATAATGCAAGAACAGTATACCGAATTATGCATTTATAGCATCTTTCTTAGCAATTCACATGAATCATATTGAATAATGTAATACCAAGTAAACAATAAACAAATGAAAGCAATTATAAAAAAAGATCATATATTAAGAGAGAAGTATTGAATTGACTTAAAATTCTTATATATAATCAAAATCAAGCTTTAAAATATTTAATACATAAAATCAAAGTTGAATAAGATCTCAACAATTGTTTTTTAAGCTCGGTGATGTTTACGAATGGGTTTATATTACAATCTATGTTCTCTAACACGTGGAATGGCAACACCTATTTCTACTATAAATCTTATTTCAACTATATGTATAATATCAAAAGCAAAAGAAAAAAAAAACTTTCAAACTTACGTAGAGAGACTTAGAGAAATGAAGCAATGAAAGGCAGAAACATGCAACTCATACCTCTGCAGCTAAAACGTAACTGAATATTATGGAAAGAGCAGTTCTGGTGTACTAATTTACTGGTTGTGCTGCCAACTTGAATTTTGTGTATTTTTTAGTCCTGGTTCCACAAAATCGTGCTTCATTTATATGAATGATGCTGCAAGAGTATGAATTGGTACAAATACTTTACTTCTTACCATCAATATCAAAGGATATTCTTAATAAAGAATAAACACTTGCTCTCATCACAATCATTACTACAAAATAGAAGGACCAATGGAATAACTTGCTTTCGATTAGCTAAAACTTTATTATGACCACATATTACTTCCCATCCTCTCAAGAAAAGAAATCTTGTAAAACTTTCTCCCCTTTTTTCCCCCCTCAGTAAAGGAGAGAAGCTTCATCTAATGCTACAAGAAATAAAAGTTCAGAACGTTTAGGAAAACTTGTCTATGTTGGCGGTCACTATTTGACATTTAGGGCTTTCATCAAACACAAGGTACTAGAATGTCTCTCTACTATACAATTATTAGTTCTTGATAATGGATCCCCTACTCGAGAGTGTTGGGTTTGTTGCCATTAATGTGCAGCAACCATTAATGGACAGCACCGTCCATTGACAAATACAGTAGCTGCAGCTGGAGCTGCATCAACCATGTGCACCCATCCCAAATGTCAAAGGTTGGCAGCCACCATTGTTGAAGAAGAGATGGAGTTGGCAGCCACCATTTTGGAAGAAGAGCTGGAGCTGGTGGCACCATTCGTGCCTATAAATAGGCATCAAGAGAGAGCAGAGTTTGAGAGCGATTGTGAGTGCAGTAGAGAGACCAAGAGAGAAAGTAAAGAGCTGCAATGGCTGCAATCGTAAGTGCAATAATAAGAGCTGGGAGTTGAGTTTGAGTGAAGTGATCCTCCTCCTCCATGTATTTGTATTGTATCATTTCTCTATCTCTAATAATATGGAACTCTCCCATGGATGTAGGCAATTTGCCGAACCACGTTAAATATTGTGTCTCGGTGTGCTTAGCCTCCAATAGGCAACTATCAGAACATCACCAGTCCGTGCATAGGGGAGTCGGAATCCCCAACAATTGGTATCAGAGCATATGGTTTAAAATGGTGTTTGATTTTGCCTAAAAATAAAAGTTGTCGAGATTGTGTTTTGACCATACCACTATGTAGAGGAGAAAGAGACGAAGCCACTGGTGAAAACAGCATCGAAATCGAACCTCGTACATGTCCGCACGCGCCGACAAGGTGGCTGTCCACACGCGCAGACGCGCCCCAAGCATCTTCTTTGCCCGGATGGGCTGACCCGACCCGGATATGGTGACGTCAGCATGACGTAATTATGACATTAGCATGCACAGTAAGCCTGCCAAGGATGACGTCAACCTGATGTAATGGTGATGTCACCATGCACAGTAGGCATGCCATGTCAGCGCCCAGTCATCTGACACATCAGCACAGAGGGACCCACCAGTCATGTCATCAGCCACGAGCCGAGCTGAGTTGAGCCGAGCCGAGCCTCGAGCCGAGGGATAGGATTCAGTGTAGCTGATCCTATGTGAAATCAGATCTGAGATTGAATCTGGGCCGCTCATCAGACCAGAATTGTTTTGATAAAATCTTAGTCGTTTGAAATGCGATTTGGATGATTTCAGACTTGTTTCTAGCTAATTTGATCATTCCAGATGCAATGGTATGGTCCGATCATTGAGATTGAAACCAAAAATGGTGATTGTCAATTATTAAAGAGAGATTGCCTGATTAGGAGGCATCTGAAGGTCATCATGGTGGTCGATGGAGATGAAGAAGAAAAAAATCGCACATGTTTACCCAATTATATGTGTTGAACTGCTAAGTGGGGAAATTTTTTAGTTGCCTTATGGAAAGTCAAAATTGGGATACTCTGGACACCTGATCATGTGGACAATTAGAGGTGTAAAGTGAAAATTGACAAATACCAATCTTGACGAATCTAAGCACTGGTAGTCTCGCCAGATGTTGAGAAATCATGTATTAAACCAAGATATTCCAGATCACTTGTAAAGGAAAGCCGCAACAAAGCTAGCAAATGGTTGTATATACGGAAAGACATTAAAATAGATAGATATGGCCTAAAAAGTTCTGTCTAGGAGATTGGGTTTTAAGCGGGACCGGTGTGACCCCTCTAATCTTTCCTGTGAACTTGCTTAGTGGAAGGATTATCCATTCGGTACTATTTTCGTATTTATAGCAGTTTGTAATGAAACGGTTGAAGACTATTAAGATGAAGGCTGACACGATCAAAAAGTTGATGTCTTATCCCAAGTGCAGGAGTGTCAAAGTAATAAATAACCCGGCAAGACCGGAGTCGAACCACAGAGAGGTAAAATGTATAAATTACAAATAAAGAGAAAGATTTGAAGATAATAATAACAAAAAAGGAGTTGAAGAGAGTTTTGGGAAATGATATTGATGTAAGGATTAAACAATAATAAAACAGATGTCAAGGTTAGAGGATTCACTAATGGTATTTTAAATAAATATAATATAAACTCTTTTTATTACTCAATCGGAAACTACACACAAAGGAGGTTCCAATCGGATGATTTATCGTTATTAGCTCATTATAAATTATTAACATGATCATATTAATCATCTTATCTAAATAACACCATACTTATAAATATCATCAGGCATTCATGTTGCTAGCTTATGTTAACAACAAATCAAGTTCCTATCATAACAACAATGTCAGCTGAAAACTACGAAGAATCAAGCATTTGATGTACCAAGTGTTATACAACACAAATCTAGATTAACCATTTAACAAGCAAGGTATTAAGAATTAGTAAGATAAAAAGATAAAACATGTTAATAACAAACTTTCTTGGATATAAACATTGAAGTCCATGTTGAGTTTATATTATACATATTCTAACACCATTAGTAAAACCTTTTCACCTTGACATAATTAACTTAGCTAAACATAATGAAGAAGAAAAACATAAATAAACAACATAAGAACATAAACATGATATAAGTTAACTAATTATAGGAAGGGAAATGAAAAAGCATAAACAAGAGATTAATATAGCATGAAAGAAAACTTGAACAATACAAAGATATAAAGAGAGAAAGCAAGAACATGATTTTGATCTAAAAAATAATATGACTAAATACATGGCAAATGCCTCCTTTTATAGGCTAAGATTCAGAACTATTGATTGGTAGGCTACCATTGATTTGGTGGCTGGTTTTTGACATTATTGGCTGCTGGTTCTTGATATTGTTAGCTGATTTTTTGATATTGTTGGCTGGCCAAAACGTCATTGCTAACATCATAATTTGAGCCCTTTGTTCCATGAAAGCTGTGGGTAATTGTCTCAACTTTCCAATAAAAAAAAACCGGAGCTCATTTGGACTTCTAGAACTCAAGATATGAGCTGAAAATCGAACAGTGTTTGAGCTGCAGGACAGGTTCCGACTTCTCTGTTGTTTCTAAGATTTGAACTTGAAAACGGAAGAATTGAGTCTTGGACTCTCATGAAAGTTTTAGGTCTATGTCTTAGCTTTCCATCCATATAAAGTGGACCTAAATCCGAGTTCTACAACTCCAGCTATGATCAAATAACTGAATGATGTTCCAGTTTGGAATTGAACCATCATCTCTTCTTCTAGCCTAGTCCTCCTTTTGTCTCTTCACTTTCAATAGTTAATCACATTAATCAATCCTTTGAATTGTGAGATGTACCTGCATTCAAAATAAGCATTTACCATAAATTAAAGATATATTATATTATTAGACTTGTTAATATAAAACATGTTTTAGTTAGGGAATTTAACGATACTTTAGTGTAATACGATGATACAAAGCCTTAATGAGAATGCACTTTTAAGTACTAATCAACGGCATAAAGGAATAGTTGGGTTCCGTATGTTCAAGGATCTGATGGAGTGGTGATTTCTCCAAAGAAATTAGATTCGGTGACTGTGATTTCTCGAGGAGAGTATT
>Ga0325400_1003117_pt1 | contig 14836 bp, 8 predicted proteins | sample PopdelMetagenome_2_FD_205662 | JGI IMG/M metagenome (GOLD analysis project Ga0325400, IMG submission 205662) | Populus deltoides microbial communities from Bellville, Georgia, United States - Xylem-PdKOR-R1 | ecosystem: Host-associated > Plants > Phyllosphere > Stem > Wood/Secondary xylem... | reverse complement strand
GTCTGCAATTACCAAATACAGAGATATGTAGCCATCTCCATTCCTGCTCTTGTCTCCATTAGGGTACAGAACCAATTTCCTGCGAACAATAAACAAAGCATAAGTGACTGACAAGGCACAACCCTTTCCATCCGACACAGGAAAGCAAGTTCCCTAGCATTACCAGCTAAACTAGTTAGCACGCTCACATTATTTTGTTTTCTGTTTAATGATCCACGGAAACACCAATCATGGAATAGCTCTCCTCCATCCTAAACCCCCCCCCCCCCCCCCTCCCTTTTTCCTTACTAGGTTTTAAACCGAGACCTCTATGAGGAAATCCCATGTGTCAACAGTTGGGGTTTACCCCTTGGGGGACTAAGTCTCACATTTTGATACATAGACGCCGTCTTTTACAGTACCACTCCACCTTATAAAAATAAAATTAGATCAAGAAATTTTTTTTTTTTTTCAGATTCGAGTTATGTGGTTGCTCATAAAATAGTTACTGGAGACTTATATGATCGTTAACTTTAGGGGTCGTGAAATTAGTCGAGGTACGCGCAAGCTGGCCCGAATATCCATATTAAACTAAAAAAAAAACAAAAATAAACACGTTGTAACTCACCACTTGTAGCCGCTGGCATCAAATTCACGAGATTCATATTGCTTCAGGTAAGAATTAGCAACCATATCGGAGAGCAACGAGAAGGAATCAATTTTCATGGAGTAGTGGGCTGGTGCTACATGTCTCTCTTCCCTTACAGTATCTGTATAAGCCATGAATATGGCATAAGAAATCGTGCACTTAACGAAAAAAATCAAGAAACAACAAACTTGTTCAAGATGGTTTTCATAACCTCCCAAGAGCGACCTTCTCCATGGCTCCTAAGTTCCTTTTTCATCATTTCACGTCCCCAGCATAGAAAGACAGAGGTTGAGTGTCCCGTTTACAAAGCAATTCGAGGTACTTTTTGTGAATGGAGCAATAGGATATGGAGCTGTCACCGACAAAAAGCTACTGTACCACGTCTCAAATCCAATTTCTTTGGCTGGACCAATAGCACATTTGTTTTTACTTTTTAAAAATGTTTTCGAAAAATTATTTTTTTAATTATTTTTTTATTGTTTGAGTGTTGATGTTAAAATAAATTTAAAAAAATAAAAAAAAATATATTATTTTAATACATTTCCGAGTAAAAAATATTTTTAAAAATAATCATTACCACACTTTCAAACACTCTTCAAGATATTTTGACAATACCGTTGAAATGTTGTTTGCTCAATTTAATTGTTTTTATATTTAAAATTTTTTTTTAATATTTTTATATCGTTTTAATAGGCTGATTTCATAAGTAATTATTTTTAAAAAAAATATTATTTTAATATATTTCTTAATAAAAATCAATTTAAAATTTAACTTTTATTATACTCTTAAACACATCCAAACTAAATAGTTTTACCCTATTACAAAACCCTTTATAGATGGATTGATTTTGCTTTTGGGGTCGGAATTTTATTTTAATATATTTTAAAAATGTATTTGATTTTAAAAATATTAAATTAATAATTTTTTTATTGTTATTAATGTATTGATTTTAAAAAAAATCTAAAATAAATTATTTTAATATATTTTTAAATAAAATTTTTTTTAAAAAAACAACATTCACCACAACATAACAAAAACATACATGTTTCCAAACCTTCTTATAAGATACGTAACATATCCTTTCAATTATTTTTTTTGCCTTTTTTTTTTTTAATAAATTGGACATGGGTTTGAAAATGATCGGAGAGGAGATTGAGATGCAATTGAATCATTAGGAACCTCACTCATTGGAGCATGAAATAAAGTTGACTAATACCCATGCATTGCTTGTCCGTTCAGCACAAATTTTGTAAATTGACCTATGATAATTCTTCAGGGAAGCCAAAACTAATATAATTTTTTTTTTATGAGAGGTGAAAATTTAATATTTTTTTTATTTATTTAGAGGCCACACATTTGAACTATGCATGCAACCTTATAAATATTTAAATTTTTTAGGGGTATTTTAGTTTAACTAAGATTTAATTTATAGTTTATTTTATTAATTATAACTCATATTATATTCATTATTTAAAATAAAAGGTTTTCATATTTTTTTCTCAAACATAATTTTTATTTAAAATACTGTCATAACAATAGAAAAATAAATTTTGATTTTTGAATTATAATTAAATACTAGATTATTGATTGGGGTGCGTTTCCATGTGAGTCAAATTAAGAAGTTTTTAACATTAAAAAAAAAGAATTTTTAAAAGTTGTTTCCATGTGAGTCAAATATTCTGTATTTGATTGGTGATAAATTTTTCAAGTGTTTATTTTTATTATTATTTATAAAGATTATTTTTTTATAAAACAAGAAGGTTGTTAAATCTAACAACGTTTATGATTTTGGTCATGAGTTTAACAAATTAAATTATAAAACCCGAGTTAATCCAATATTCTATCATCCCATTAATGAAATAAAATAAAAATCTTAATTTATTTTTTTTTAAATTAAACCATACTTTTTACCTATTATTTTATTTGTTTTTAACTCACTAAATCAATTACACTATGTCAAATTAAACCATACTTTTTTTTATATCTTTACAGTGATTTTACAGTGAGTTAAACATGTTTAGTATTACGATGTAAAATATTTTTTTATTTAAAAATTATTAAAAAAATAGTAAATAAATTAATTTTATATGTTTTTTTAAAAAACACATTGTAAAAAAGCATCTAAAAAGTCTTTTTATATGTATGGTAGATATTAGATATTGTTTTTAAAAATATTTTTTATTTAAAAATATATTCAATTTATTTTTTTTATTTTTTACATCAACCTATCACAATAATAAAAAAATTAAAATGTATTAGTTTAAAACCTTTTAAAAAAATAAAATTTTTAAAAAAACATAATTTAACATTAAAAAAAAACAGAAGATATGGTAAGCATAAACGGTACTTCAGTCCACAACTGTGGGACTCCACCATCTCTCAAACAAATTTGCAAATTACCAACTGATTGGAAGGCACCAGACAATCTAGTCTTGTCCACACTTGATGAAAGAACACAGAAATTTCCCTCCTCTACAATGATTCAAGCCTCTTATAATAATCCTTGTGAAGGCCGTTTAAATTGTATTTTTATAAAATTTTAAATTTTTTTATTAAAATTTAATATGTTTTAATATGTTAATATCAAAAATAATTTTTAAAAAATAAAAAAATCATTAACATGCATTTCAACAAGAAAACTTTTTTAAAAAACAATCGCAATTATATTGTCAAACAGTAGTTCCAGTAATAGTAGTAGTAGTAGTAGTAATAATAATAATAATAATAATAATAATAATAATAAGTTTTCATGTTCTTATAAATAAAAATAAATTTTAAAAAATAAATAAAATATTATTTTAATATATTTTTAAATAAAAAATATTTTAAAAAATAATTATTCCATTCCTAAGTTGTTGGCGTGAAGCCACCGGACTAGCAGCAAGTCCTTGTCCATATACAAAAATGATACTTATCAGAATGCCTTAATTAGATGAGGGTGCATAGCCACATCCAAATCATTCAGCTCTCTCTCACTTCCTCTTCCTCTCTCAATGGCTGCTGAAACAGCTTCCCTTCTTCCCTCCCAAGCATTTCCTAGTCAACCTACCAAGATAACAAGCATCAAAACGTTAGCTGAATCTCCTGGTCTCACCTCCATCCCCGCCACTTACACCTTCACTCCTGATCTCCATGACCACGTAACTTGTGTCCCAGAAGGCTCCATTCCTGTCATAGATTACTCTCTTCTTATTTCAGGCACTCCCGATCAACGGTCTAAGATAGTTCATGAACTTGGCAGAGCCTGTCAGGACTGGGGCTTCTTCATGGTATATCTCATCTCTTTTCATGTAGCAAGTAAAGCTCTTCATGTTATAGAAATTTGATCTTCTAGCTGTCAAGTGCTTGTCATGCTCTGTATATTGTCAAAAAATACGAGTAAAAGAAAAACATAGCAAGAGAACTAGGTTGTTTTTCTTTGATTTATAACGTAAAAGAAACTTTCAGCCTTCATATTTCTTAATTATTAGGTGATCAATCATGGGGTGCCGGAGAACCTTCTCAGCTCGATACTGGATGGGTGTAAAGGTTTTTTTGATCTGCCAGAAGAGGAGAAGCAAGAGTTTAAAGGGAACCATGTATTGGACCCAATAAGGTCTGGCACCAGCTTTAATGTTTCAGTGGAAAAGGCTTTCTATTGGAGGGATTTTCTCAAGGTCTTTGTACATCCTGTGTTCTACTCACCTACCAGACCTGCTGGCCTCAGGTAAATAAAATGATCATCACCCCCTTCATTAGTAGCTTTTAGTTCTAATGCGTGTTCCTTTCAAGTGAATTCAAAGGTGAAAAGATATTCCTTTTCTTTTGAGATAAGACAGAATCTTGTGAGAAAATTCATGATTAAAGTAGAGGGATCTTAATCTTATAGAATTTTAAGTTTTTGGTTGGATCTTTTTCTATGCAGTGAGATTTCATTAGAGTACTCCCGAAGAGTTAGAGAAGTAGCAAGGGGGTTACTGAAAGGAATATCAGAAAGTTTGGGATTGGAAGGAAGCTACATAGACAAGGCACTGAATTTGGAACAGGGGAAACAAATATTTATTGCAAACTTGTATCCAACTTGTCCACAGCCAGAGCTTGCAATGGGCATGCCCCCTCATTCAGATCATGGATTTTTGACACTCCTAATCCAAAATGGAATTGGTGGCCTTCAAATTCAGCACAAAGGGAAGTGGGTCGATGTCGGTGCCCTCCCCAATTCCTTCCTGGTTAACACTGGAGATCACCTTGAGGTGCATTCTGACTTCCTGGTCATGTTATCCTTTAACACAATTAGGCTTGGAGTCGATCCAAGATTCCTAAGGCTTGATAATCCTGTGACAAATGTGAAGTTCTTGTTTTTTTGTTATTAGATTTTGAGCAATGGAAGGTACAAGAGTGTTCTGCACCGAGCAATGGTGAACAGGAAGGCTACAAGGATATCCATAGCTATGGCACATGGACCAACACTAGACTCAGTCGTTAGCCCAGCACCAGAGTTATTAGTGAGCAGTATAGGCAATGAGCCAGCAGCATACGTTGGCATGAAATACAAAGACTACCTGGAACTTCAGCAAAGCAACAAGCTGGATGGGAAATCTTGCTTGGATCGAGTTCGAATTCCAGCAGTTTAGCTACTGCTTCTGTGTGTGTACCAAACCATGAAAGTAATAATGATACTTCTATGATTTCATGAATGCGAAAATGAATGGATGAAGAATGTGTTTGTAATCAAAATAAAGACTTCTTGTAAAATATAAGAAGTGGGTCGGTCTTAAGGTCTCAAGACCATCTCACTCTTGCTTGTTATGTAGACAGTGGAGCTCAGGAAAGCAAAATATTATGTGCTTCTTGTTTGCAGTGCCCTCTTATAGCTATGCTTCTTCACGCAGTTCGTTTGCGTTGTTCCATGCATGCTATTACACTGGCTGCCCTGCTGCAAATGACAGGGACTTTAGCTGTTGTTTTCCACCGTGAGAAATTTCATGTAAAAAAAAAGGACTTTCTCTTGTTTTATCTCTCTGGGGCATCATTTCTTACCTCTAGGGAGCCCTCCAGAAGAACAAAAGCAGGAAACAAGCTTCAGGTCGAATAGGTGCTTTTAGTGTAGTCATATCCAGGAAGAATCTGATCATTGTAAAAACAAAAAGAACCAAACTTTTCTCTGAATCAAGATCCAATGTCCATGGAGTTCATACACTGAATCATGTCCTGCAATTCATGATTGGTTGAACTCTAAAAATTATCGTAGTATGTTTTGTTTTTGCTTCTATCTCTTATTGTTACTTTCCCAATTCATGATAAACTAGTTTTCACTATCAGCGCATGGTGCATGTACATTTTCATGCTGCCAAGGTTGTGCATGTAAAAAAAACCTCTGATTACAAAGCAATTCCATCAGCCTAAGGTTGGCAGGAACTCTGATAACAAAACAAGTCTTCGAGCAGCTCCGATAACATGGCTGACAGAAATTATACATACAATAGAAGTAACATCTACCTTATTGTTACGGGATATAAAAAAAAAAATTATATATATATATATATATATATATATATATATATATATATATATATATATTATACTCTAATTATTATATGTCTATTTTAATTAATATTAAGTGTTGAAATTAATAAAATTATAATAATCATAGTTATAAAATCTAAACTGACTCGGGATCTGGACAGGTTCAAGTTTAAAAAAGTAGAGAAATAATTGACTCGATTTGATCTGATAAAAACCTGAATCAACCTGGGGTAAAACATGGGTTAAAAACATGTTTACGTTTTAAAATTCTTTTTTTTTTATGAAAACGAGGTTACTTTGATTATTATTTTTTTTTTAAAAGAAGATTTTGGGTCAATCTGGGTTGTCTTCTTGGCCTCGAACCTTGTATTGGTTCAACTCCCATATTAAGTTTTAAAATTATGATAATAACCACTTTTATCTATACATTGACACGAGTCAATCTGGGTTGACCCTTTCGACCCGTGACCCAGAACTTACCCTGAGTTAATTCTCAAGTCGGGTTTTAAAATTAGGATAATAACTATTTTTATTTTTATATTGACTTGGTCAACACAAGTTGACTCTTCATGTCCGTGACCTAGCCTTTGCCCTGGGTCAACCCCTAGTCGGATTTTAAAATTATAATAATAATTATTTTTAGTCTTATGTTGATCCAAGTCAATTAAAGTTGACCCTCCCGACCTGTGATCCAGGTCTTGCTCCGAATCGACCTCCAAATTAAATTTTAAAACTATGATAATAATTATTTTGATCTATATATATTTTAGTTTGATAATTTTAGAATTGAGAGTTTTTTACAATGATATTTTATGAATAAAAAATAAAAATCATTGTCTTAGAAAATATGCCATTTTTATACCTCTTGTTTTTTAAATATAGAAACTCACTCCAAAATTATCAAGGAACAAATTTATTTTTATATTTTTATCTCTTCAAAGTAAACACATTTTTGTCTATTTTATCACAAGATAATAATTAAATGCTACTTAAAAGTTTCAATGTGTTTTTCAACATAAAAATTTAAAGTGTAAATTGAAAAGCCAATGCAAGTATCTAACTAAATAAATTGATAATTAGTTGTGTAAATAAATGAGAAAAAATAATTGACAATAACCAAAAAAGAAATTGAAAAAATTAAGAGATGAATGTAGATCAATGTATTCAATCACACAAAATAAGACATGCACTCGATTGTTTACTTAATTAATAAAAGATAAATCCATATTCTAAAAAACTCACAACCTAAAAGATAAAAACAAATGAAAATGACTGAATACACTCATGTTCTATAAAATTAATGCAAGGGCGAACAAATTAGCAATGTTATTTAAAAATAAATATTTTATATTTTGAAAAATAAACTTTATTTGTATAAATAAAAAAATATAAATGAATTAGAATAATATCTTGAAAAGTCAAACACAAACAAAACAATTCTAAAAAACCCTTATATTTAAAAATGACATGCAAAACCCGTGACCTAGATTATGAGACCGGGATAAATTCATAGAAAAGAAATTGAAGATAATCACGAAATCAATATATTTTTCAAAAAAAAATTACAGAATAATAAAATCATATGAAGTCGAATCCTCAACAAATTAAATGTTCCAAAGATGATTTCATGAAAACAAAAGCATCTAACAAAAATGAGGGTGAAAAAAAAGCAATTAGAGTGAAATAAAAGTTTGATCTAACTTGTGCTCCGTAGTGAGTCCTAATTGATTTTAAAAGAAAAACACTTGAGTACAAAGGCTATTTTGATATTTTTTTTTACATAAAAATAATTATAAAGTGTAAATCAAAAAATTTATCCAAACATCTAATAATAATCTATGCAAATAAATAAATAAAATCATTAATAATAACTAAAATTGAAAGTAGAAAAATTAAAAAATAAATGTAAATCAAGATAATTTACTTATTTATGTCCACTAAACTTGTTTATTAAAAGTAATCAAAGATAATAAAAATAAAAAAACATATGAAACTGAGTTAATAAAATAAAAAGGAGAAAAATATCCGTGGCTGGACATATTCGATATATTATTTCAAAGTAATTATTTTTTTTTTACAAAACAAAACTTATCTGTACAAAATAAATTAAAAAATAGAATAAAAAATCTCCAAAAATTAATTACAAAAAAAATCATCCAATAAAGACTTGCAAAACCCGTGGTCTAAGTAATGGGATCAAGACAAACTGATTGAATAGAAATTAAAGATAACTACAAAACCTTTTTTTAAAAAACCAATATTGTAGAATGATAAAATTATAAAAGAAAATGAGGGAAAAAAGAATTTCTAATCGCATTAACACTTAAAACTTGTGACACGTATGATTAAATTGAAAGCATGAAAAATAGGAAAATGACAAAACCTAATCTCGAACAAATCAAACACCGAAGGATATAATCAAGAAAAAAATCAACCACATAAAAAAAATCAAGAGAATAAGGGTAAAAACTGAAATTAAAAAAACAAGGGCATCTAAAAAAATTAAATTAGAGGGTTAAATTGAAAAAAAAACTTTAACAAAAGGAAAAAGAAACCAACAGAATGAGATTTAAATTAAAAAAAACATAAACGTTGATTGAAAGACAAAATTGAAAACCAATAAAACTCTAAAAAAAGAGCCAAGAGTCAAAATAAAAAATCAAAAGAATAAAGATTGAATTGAAAAAAAAAACAATATATGACAAATTGTAATTTAAGGACTGAATTGAAATCATAAAAAACTTCTATAAAATGGTCAAAAACAAAATTAAATCGTCCAAAATATAAAGACTAGAATTGAAAAAAGAATAAAAAGAAAAGAGAACAAATATTCTACTTACTCTAGGAGATAGAGACAAGAAGGAAGAAAAAATAGAAACGTCGACCAACGATAAACCGTCAATCAACCACCATCACGCACTACACCAGGAGAAAGGGGACATGATGATGCTTTTAGACACATGGTGGAAGACTAGGTTTGGACAACTAGTGTTGTCGCACGCGCCGTCTAAAAAGCGTGAACGCTACTAACGCGATAGTACATAACCACACGTGCTAGCACCTTTTCAAATAAAAAAATAAAATAAAAATCAATGGAAAATTATTAAAATGTCACTCATTAACCTGGAAATAACAAATAAACAAATTTAGAAGTACTAAAACACCCCTCAATGCATAAATGACCTTTTGTCGTCTTTTCTAAAGGTAAATGTATATTTTTTTTCTATAGCTTAAGAAGTGAAAACCCTAAAATGCCATTAGCAACAAGTCAATAATTTTTTACCTTACTATTCAAAAGATTGTGAAATATCAAAAAAGCCATTGGTCAACAAGTTTAATAGTTTTTTTTATTGTATAATTAAAATTAAAAAAACTAACATATTCTCGTTCAAACTTTTATCTACTAATAAGCATATAAAAAAGACCAAATATCCTTAAATCAAATACTTATATTTTTTTTCAATTATAGGGCAGAATGGTAGTGTTACTTTTTGTGAAAAGAAAAAAAAACCCCACCCTAAGCCTTTGGAAATGAATAAATCCGCAGTCCACAATCAATTGTGTCTTGATCTATAATGGATACACACAATAGTTTTCCCACGTCATTTAGAGTTTTCAATAACAATATAATTGTTTGATGTAAAAGCAGAAATCTGTTACACCAGATCTTATTCATGTTACAGTATTAAGAAGAGTGATCCTACCAAACAAAATTAACTTCAAATATTAACTCGTCAAACTCGTGACTCGAGTCATGAGATGGGTTAGAAACCAGACCGAAATAAATCATAAAATTTAATTTCAAATCGATCCAATATTAAAAGATAAAATTAAAAAAAAATTAATTAGAAAAAAAAATCAAGTTACTTAATCAAACATATAGTCGTGATTATAAGTATAAAATAATCTCATAAAAAATAAATTAAGAAAATTATAAATTCCAATCTACAGTAAATCTAAACCCTAAAAAATATGATGAAATTGAAATTGTAAAGAAAAATAAAGATTAAAAAAAATAGTATTACATGAGGAGAGGAAATAACTTTAGAGTGGGAGCGGCTGCAAGCAAATTTTGAATGAATGACATGAAGTTTACAGAAAAGCAATTTAAACTAACAGTGAACTACATGTAGTTCACTTCAGTTGATATAAACGGCATGTCGCTTACGACTTCGCTACCTCGTTTATCCTTGATAATTACTCTCAATTCCCAACACTACCACCTGCTAAAATCCCCGCCTTTCTCCTGCTGTAAAAAATCACAGCTCCTTCTGAAAAACTAATAAAGCACTAGCCCTTCGCCACGCAAAACTCTCTTCCTCACCTCAGTTTCTCCAAAATCACAACGTTATACACAAGTAAGAACGAGAATCACTGTAACTCTTCTGGGTTTTCTATTTAAGACAGATTTTGCTTGTTGTATTTCAACATGTTTGTGTAAAGTTCGAGTCTTGCAGATTTCTACAACATGCTTAGGTTTTATTAGGAGTTTATGCTTTCATGTTTGATGTTTCTCTCATGTGGGCTATTCATTTTCTGGCTAATTCTTCTATGAACAAGCAAAGATATTTAGTGTTGGTAAGGCATGGCTGGAGTATCATCTTGGTTATATGAATTTTTCCCACAGAAAATGATTGTGTGCTTTAAAGTGTAGAAATTGTAGAAAAAATCTTGATGGGATTACTGAAATATCTGTTGTGTTTTGGTATTGAGTTCTTGCACTGTTGATGCATGAAACTTACATTGAGCTGTTTATGGTGTCTGCATTATAGTTTAGTTGGCATTAACTTCATGATGATACCTGTTATTGATTCAAGTCCAAAACTAGCACTTTGTTAGAATCTATCTATCAGCTCATAAGGAATTGCTTCAAGCAGTTTTCAGGATGTTGCTATAATATGTTTCTTGAATCCTTTGAACTGCCAATTGAATTGGTGACTCTTAGTAGTACATATGCTGGGAAATGTCAGGTTGGTATAACACCTATTACATGTCCTGTAGGAGTGTCAAAGCCGCGTATATCAGCTCTCGAAGTATTGTGATTTTTCCTGTATTTTTGGATTGAAAACGGTCTATGCAGTTGAATAGCTTCTGTGGATATAAGTTTCTATTGCTGGAGCCTGGGAATTCAAAGATACGTTGATGATGGATATTGCAATATATGCAACCTGTAAAAGAAGTTGGGACCAAATTTAGTAATTTTTGTATGGAAATCTTTTCACCTTGTCATGAGCGCACATGCTGCTAACTGTTAGGTCTAGTTTTTTAACGTTCATTCTTCTGTAGATTCTGAGTTTTATATGAGATTAGTTCCTTGGCTCCTATATTTTTGCTACATGAAAGCTGCTTGTTTATGTTAGGTTCCATAGTGAAGGCTTTGACAAGGGATACGCAAAGAATTTTAGTTTAACATGATTTTATCGTTTATGGAATGGAAACACAACAAGAGGAGAATTGTTGCATGATTTATGTGGGAACACAACCTTGAACTGGTGGTTGATCACATCATTTTCTTCAGAAGTGACCTTGTAAGAGTCAAGGAATCCCATCTATTAGTAGATTGAGTTGAAAGAACAGAATATATGATGGAATAATATATGATAGTTGCTAATGATGTGCATATCTTGTTCTATACCAGATAGCAGGAGAAGCAATTAAACCAGGGATAATGAAGGAAGAAGATGTGAATTGTTGCCAGATTCAGGAATGGTACCCAAAATTCAAGTCAGTATCCATTAAAACAATAATCCATGAACTTCCAGAATCTTTTGTCGAGTACCTTCTTTTAAAATATTTTATTTATATTTTAAAAGTGTATTTGGCTTTAAAAATATTAAATTAATAAATTTTTGGTTTAACTAAGATTTAATTTATAGTTTATTTTATTAATTATAACACATATTATATTCATTATTTAAAATAAAAGGCTTTCATTTTTTTCCTCAAACATAATTTTTATTTAAAATACTGTCATAACAATAGAAAAATAAACATAAAAGAGAATTTTTTGTTGTTATCGTGTTTACTATTAGCGAGAAATTTTTTATTATTATAAATTCAAGATCATGGATTTTTTTTTATCAAAACTCTATTTAACATTTATTAACATGTAGCATTTTAATTGTGAGCTCAAGATCTTTGTCTTTGTATTATAGAACTTGCATTAACAACTTTTTAATATTAATTTTTTAAAAAATAACAATATGATAATTTTGATGTGAGTTTATTAAAAAAATACAAACGATCCAACACTCGCGCATTATCAAGGGGAACTCTTTTGCGGTGTCATTGAACTCCGTCCAGCATGTCAATACAGAAACCTCTCAACTCAGCTCTTCGCCTCTCCTAAATTTTAAATCTTTATGTGATTTGATAGACTTTGCGGGTCTAAAGACGACTCAAACAATCCAATCAAAATTGGGTTGACTTAAAAGTTTTTGTAATATTGAGATAACGATATCTTGTATCGACTAAAAAAATTCAAGTTAACCTGTTAAATTTGTGTAATTTGTCATGGATCTGGTTGGGTTTAATAATATTTTAAAACTAGTTTTTAAACCCTCACATGAAAGTCACCAAATAAATAAATAGAAAAAGAAAATTATTTGTGATGGGTTCTAAAAAACACCTTTAAAATCTCAGTAAATTAATTTTTCAACCCAAAATATCCTGAAATTAGTTTAAAAAAATTGAAATTGAAATAAAAAAAATCTTTCATGACCTTAATAAATTTTTTTTCTAAAATTAAAAATAATTATTAAAATGTATATTTTTTAATTTCTTATAAAAAAAAGGACATACAAGAAAGAAAAGTTAAGCCTAAGTACTATGACTTCATTTTCTTAACATACAAGTGATAATTGTTTTTTCATTACAAACTTGAATCGGTAGATATTGAGAATTTTATGTATAAGTTACTCAATGAATAATAATCCTAAATTTTAATGGTACCAAAAATAATGTACTATAAATCATTTATTATTACATTATTTTATGTATTGCATTATTGTTTTATGATTAAATAACTTCACAATTAATGATATGTACGAAGAACTAAAAAATATGGTAATTATAGATATGGCAAGTTAGATCTTTAAAATATATTATATAAGAAAATATATATTTTAAAGTATAGACTTGAACCAATTTAAGATAAAACAAATTTCTCAAAACATAGCTTTAATTTGTTTTTATTTCATTTTCATCTTATTATTATTTTGAAAAGAACATAAAAAGTAATTATTTTAGAAGTTAAAATTATAGTTACTAAGACACATATTTGGCAAGAACATTTTACCAACTCTACTAAAATAATTTGGGTGAATCCAACTCCTTCTTTGTTCATATGGACATTGAAAGAGCTACCTCTACTTTTTTTTTTTTTTTTAAGTTCTATTATATATATATTTTCTTTTAATTGAATTTTTTTAATATTTTTATTTTCAATTTTATTCTTCAATATTATATTGATTTTGAATTGATCTTTGTAATTTTTTTGGTTTGTTTTTTATGAATTTATTTTAATCTCAAACAAACATTTTGTTATTATGTTGATGCTCAATTTATGAATATCTATTTTTGTTATCTACTCTACTAAAACTATGAGGTGAACCCAACTTCTTCACTGTCCATATAAATAGTGAAGGAGCGATCTTTTTTTTTTTTATATTTTCCCTTCAATTGAATCATTTTTAGCTTTTTTTTTTAATTTTATTTTTTAATATTATGTTGATTTTGATTTGATCTTTATAAATTATTTTGATTTGTTTTTTATGAAATTATTGTAGTCTTAAACAAACATCTAGATATTTAGTTAGTTTTCAATTTTATAAGGATTTATTTTTGTTTTCATATCATTAAATTAAAAAGAAAGTTAAAAACAAAAAAAAAAATATATTATAAATATAACAAACTTTAAAAGATTTAACCTAATTTTACCTATTAAATATCTCACTCCATGAAAGAACAAAGAAATTTCCACTTCTCTTCCTATTCGGGTTCAATGTATCGAGCATCTTAATAATAACAATAATAATAAATAAATAAGAGGTTTTTTATATCTTTACAATGCTTTAAATGTTTAGTATTAAGATGTAAATTATTTTTTAAAAAATATTTTTTATTTAAAAATATATTTAAATAATTTTTTTTTATTTTTTTATTTTTAATATTAGTACATTAAAATTATCAAAAAAATACTAAAAAAATTAATTTAATTTTTTTTTTAAAAAAACACATTTTTAAAAAACATCTAAAGAGCCTATTTGTAAATGTGTTAGACGTTGTTTTTCAAAGTTTTTTTTCTTGAAAATACATTAAAATTATCAAAAAAATACTAAAAAAATTAATTTAATTTTTTTTAAAAAAAACACATTTTTAAAAAACATCTAAAGAGCCTATTTGTAAATGTGTTAGACGTTGTTTTTCAAAGTTTTTTTTCTTGAAAATATATTAAAATATTTTTTAATTTTTTATATTAACACATCAAAATAATAAAAAAAAACTAAAAAATATTAATTTAAAACCTTTTAAAAAAATAAAAAATTTAAAAAACATAATTTAACATTAAAAAAACAGAAGATATTACTAATCATAAAGGTTACTTTAGTCCACAACTGTGGGACTCCACCATCTCTTAAACAAATTTGCAAATTACCAACTGTGGGACAACCTTGTCCTTGTCCACACTTGATGAAAGGACAG
>Ga0325400_1003116_pt1 | contig 14836 bp, 10 predicted proteins | sample PopdelMetagenome_2_FD_205662 | JGI IMG/M metagenome (GOLD analysis project Ga0325400, IMG submission 205662) | Populus deltoides microbial communities from Bellville, Georgia, United States - Xylem-PdKOR-R1 | ecosystem: Host-associated > Plants > Phyllosphere > Stem > Wood/Secondary xylem... | reverse complement strand
ATCAAAGAAAAGGAAGGATGAAGGGAGCTTCGGAATCTAACTGAGTCAAGTTTGATATACTCAATTCCATATTGAAAGCCTATAGCATCCCTTAATTTAAATTCACACCTTCTCTTCAAAACTTAAACCCTGTATTCTTCTTGCAACATGTACCTTCTCGTCCTATATATGTGTCATGATGACATGTGAATATTACCTTCTCATCCTATATATCTGTCATGATGACATGTGAATATTGTTAATTTCTTGTTATAAGATGACGAAATTATTCCAAGTTGAACATTCCAACCTACTCCGAAATCAATTTATTTTTTAAATATAATATTAAAATTTTAAATAATATAAATTATATCATGAAAATCAAGTAACGGTATTCAAAGTCATGCTGCACATCGTATCCAAGAAGAACCTTGGAAGGGAGCTTGACAAAACCCTACGTAGTTGGTGCAATCTTTTCTCCTACTATGTATCAATTCTTCCACACGTTTACAAGGACTGGGGACTATTGAATGGAACTCAAAATAATTTTGAAAATATGGTCTTATAGATCTTTCTGTATATACCTACCTGCTTGGAGGATGGAATCAAAATCCAAACTTTCGGGTATATGCTTCTCTTTTTTCAACTACGTGGATGGTCTTTTTTGTTGGGCGTGATAGTAACTTGGTCAGACGAAGGAATAGATGGGCTCATTATTATGAGGAAGACTGCCGAAGTACAGAAGTTGTCCTTTTTTCAGCTTCTCGGAAATCAATCATGCACCGAAAGTGGTAACCATAACCACCGACCGAACCACACCCGCCTGCAAAGAAAAACCTCTTCAATTTTCCCAAGAACAGAAGTTTCGTCTTCAAAGAAATCACTTCAGCACTAAATTCAAGATTTTATCTGTGAATGTTTATGAATGTCAATGGTGCTTTTTTCTCTCTCTGTATCAATGAAGTTTCCTTGCACCTTCCAGGGCATACGAAGTCTAGAAGCACACAAAGGTACAAGAAGAAATTGCAATGAGAAAAGCAATATGGATTCCATATTTGACTATGGAATTAGTAATGGTAGTTGCAAGGGACAATAACTTGCCTTGCCTGGCTGGGTTATTGAATAATGATAAAAAGAGGCGTAAGCAAGATATACCGTTAGACTTGCTCTTCAAAGAATCTGTAAAATCTCATGTACTTTATTAATTGCAAAGGGCAACTAGCAGGAGGAGCAGATGTAAGATTGCGTGAGAAAACAATTATAAACTACTCCAATGATTATGTTTAATGCAACTACAAGACTAATTAAGCAGAGCTAGCAGAAATGACAATACATTTGATGACAACAACCTGCATAATAGTCAACCAGACATTATTCATATTCAATTCCACTATAGTGATAACTACAATTCTAAGCTTTCAAAGGGAATAAAATATAAGATCAGAAAATGCAAGGAAATTCACTCCCTAATACAAGTCATTAGTTCTGCCAAACTTTTTTTTTTAATTTAAGCTGATAAGAATCTATCTTCTGTGTAATTGTTATCTCATTCATTATCATTTAACCTTGCCAGAAAGTTCATTCGACAGTATTGCCGAGATGCGCTTTCCCCTGGCAGCCACTTCTGCAATCCTAGTCGTCTTGGCTCTTGCTCAAGTACAGAGCCTTGGTTTTCAGTTTTCAAACTTCACGATTTCAGATCAGTCTGAACTTATTTTGAGTGACAATTCTTCTATAGCCCTCGGCGCCATCCAAGTCACACCAGATGCTAATGGAGCTAGCATGGAAAACAGGGCTGGAAGGACCCTGTACAGACGGCCATTCAGGCTGTGGAGCAAGAAGGGGAAGAACGCAAATTTCAATACGACCTTCGTACTCAATGTCAAAAACATGACAGCTTCAAGTGGTGAAGGCTTGGCCTTTATATTAACGGGAGATCCTGACGTTCCAGGTGGAAGCGATGGACAATGGCTTGGGATTGTAAATTCCAGGTTAAATGGAACCACTGAAGCGAAGACAGTGGCGATAGAATTTGACACTAGAAAAAGCTTCCCAGAAGATCTTGACGATAACCATATTGGATTGGATATAAACAGTGTCTACTCAAAAAGATCGCTTTCGTTAAATGATAGAGGTATTTATATTTCTGCGGCCACGGATATCAAGGTAGTTGTTCAATATGACGGCAAGAATTTGATTGTTTTTGTCGGTGACGACATGAAGAATCCAGTTCTCTCTGAGCCTCTCGATCTCTCAGCCTATCTTCCAGAAAAGGTATATGTGGGATTTTCGGGTTCAACAAGTAATAACACTCAATTAAATTGTGTAAGGTCGTGGGAGTTTAACATTTCTCAGGTAAAAGATTCCAAGTTGCGGAGGGTTTGGATTTTGGTTGCTGTAGGATCAGTGCTAATCCTGTTGATTGGTATTGGTATCGCCTTTTTCTTGTACAGGAAAAGGGGATGTGAAGGAAATAGGGTGGAGAATACTTGTCCAAATATTGAAGAGGCAATCCTAGGCTTCTCAACTGCTCCGAAGAAGTTCAAATTCAAAGAACTTAGCAAAGCAACAGGCAAATTCAACCCCAAAAACAAGCTCGGGAAAGGTGGCTTCGGGACAGTCTACAAGGGAATCTTGGGAAAAAAGGAAGTTGCTGTCAAAAGAGTCTCAAAGAAATCAACCCAAGGAAAGCAAGAGTTCATTGCAGAAGTCACTACAATAGGCCACATCCATCACCGAAATCTTGTTAAGCTGATCGGGTGGTGCCACGAAAAGCGCGAATACCTCTTGGTTTACGAGTACTTGCCTAATGGTAGCCTGGATAAATATATATTTTGGGATGAAAAGTCAGGCACGCAGGAAGAAACACTGAGCTGGGGAAAAAGGCTGAGTGTGATTTCAGGAGTGGCGCAGGCATTGGATTATCTGCATAATGGATGTATGGACAGGGTACTTCACCGAGACATAAAGGCCAGTAACGTAATGTTGGATTTAGATTTCAATGCAAAACTCGGAGATTTCGGCTTGGCTCGCACCATTATTCATAATGAACAAACTCACCACTCAACAAAAGAGCTTGCAGGAACACCTGGCTACATGGCTCCGGAGAGTATTCTTACAGGAAGGGCAACGGCCGAAACAGATGTTTATGCTTTTGGTGTTCTTGTTCTGGAAGTTGCATGTGGAAGGAAGCCTGGAGGGCAGGCTGAGCGGGATGACTACATTTGTAACATTGTGCATGGGCTATGGGAACTTTACAGGAGGGGAACAATCCTCGAAGGTGCAGACCCCAGATTGAATGGAATATTCATAAAGGAAGAGATGGAGTGTGTGCTTATTCTGGGGTTGGCCTGCTGCCATCCAAACCCAAAAAATAGGCCCTCCATGAAAACTGTTTTGCAGGTTCTTACAGGGGAAGCGCCACCACCAGAAGTGCCAGCTGAAAGACCTGCTTTTATGTGGCCACCCATGCCTCCATCCTTCAATGAATGGGACAACTCTCTTGTTGGCGGCCAACTCTCTCCGTTTTCGGGACTCTCAGGGAGATGAATCAAATACCAGGGTTTGAAGCAGAATGTAAGTCCATCAGTATGATTTGGTTTTAACCAATTATATAAGTACGTGTGTATAGATATAACGTTGCCGTGTTCCAGGAAGTGATTATCGAAAAAGAGTAACACTTCAATAATTTTATTTTATTTTTAGTCGTCAAATCATGTACATATATAGCGCTGGAAAACTAGCTGCAGATTCATGAAAACTAGAAGGAATATGTTCTCTGAATTGAAACCTTTTGGCCAACTATGATTATCCAGGTGATCGGTGTTATGCTTGTAATTTGTAGATACTATTTCAAAGAAATTTGCTGTGATTTTTTTAAAATAGAAATTAAGCTGATTGTCATGTCGAAGGCTGTCCAAGATGTTTAACCATTATCACGTCCTTGATTTTAAGTGGCAAGCCAGTATGTAACTTTAGTTAGTGGATTTTCTGAGTATAATTATTGGATTTTTCAAAATAAAAAAATACTTGCTTAATTTAATTGGGAGATTATTGACGAGCTAGGACAATGAATGAAGAGTTCTGACTTGCTGTGTTTAAGAAAGCTTGGTATCATTTCAGACGGTGGAAAGATCAAAGAACCAAACCAACTGAATTAACCAAACAAGACTGAGTCTTTTAGTTGAGTTTAATACATTCCAGTTGCTAAAATTTAAGGATTTTTAGTTCAGATTAATTTATTTTTATATCAAGATTTTCAGAGAACTATTCTCGTTAATTAGACCCAGCTGGCCTTCTGCTCACCTCTACTGACAGAATGAACAAAGGCTGTGGGAAAAAGAAAGTGTAATTAACTGTCAAAAGACAATGAGATGGTACCCGTTACTACAAGGCAATCAATATCATAGACTCAGTAGCGAAAATGATCAAAGACTAAACAGTAAAGATCATCAGAGATTCTGCAGAAATTCATCGTTCTGTACGGGGAATAAAGATTCAAAATCCCTCTCTACGGATACTACAATTATCTATCATGGAAAACAATAATAAGAAAACTAGAAGATGGAATTCTTTGAAATATTTCATTACCAGAATTTTCTTGATGGTTAGTTTGTTCATAATGGTCCATCTTCATTCTTTTTCCAGATTGCATATCTGTAAGCAGAAGCTTTTCATGCCAAGTTGTTTCTTTGCTAATGAAAGCAGCTTTCAACGCAGAGAGAAGTCAAATGTGTTGATAATATTGTGGCTTGTGCAATGTCTCGAATCCAGACTGTTAGAATATGTCAAAAAGGCAGGCATTTGTTATCAGCAACATCTAGTGTAGATATATATATTAATTATTTATTTTTTATTGATTAATAAATGATAGTAGATAATGGATTCTCATTAGATACCCCTAACCCGATAGATAATTTTATAAATATTAAAATTTCTTACTCGATGGATAATATGTAAGATATAGATATCAAGAAATCCAATCCACGGGTACCTATTAACATCCCTACAACTAAAGAACTAAATTGAAAAATAAACTTCTATAAAAGAAATTAAAAAAATAAAGGTTGAAATTAAAAGAATGAAGGTTGAGAAATTATAATTAAAGGGCTAATTAAAAAGATAAAAAACTTCTACAAAGACAATTATGTACATTACCCATCAAGAAAAAAAAGGATAAAATCAAATGATTATCGATAACAATCTAACCATCTTTAGACATCATATATCATGCACATTGAAGAGGATATGACAGTGCATCCAAAGAGACGGAAAAAGATTGTTTTTGGTTACTGTGTAGTGTCTTATGCGCCGCCAGAATGATGCAGACATCACTTATTCGCTGATTTTTTTGAGCATATGCCAGTAGCTTTTTTCTTTTAAAAAATAATAAACAATGTGAAAATACCAGAATTTTCTTCTATAACCTTGATAATTACACTAGATACCCGAATAAAAATACAAAAATATCCTCAAATGAAAAACTTATTTTTGTTGCCTAGACTTTGATGAAGACTATAAACAGTCAATAAATTCTTTGATGAACAGCTTTAATTTTTGTTGCCTACTAAGGTAAATTCATATTTTTATTGTAAAAAAAATTAAAAAAAAAATCCCCAAGCAATTTTTTAATGGCAAAGAAGCCAGTAAAATTTTTGAAGGCAACTCTGAAAACCAACCCCAAATAACCACAGATCAAGGACAATTTTGCCAGCACATTATCACTGTCCACAGTAAAAACACAGCGGTCCAAACAGTAAAACATCTACACGCTTTAATGTTCTGTTAATTAATTATCCCTTGCATTTTCAACTTTTTTTTGTTTGACCAAATGGACGATTATACCCCTGTTTTTAATGTTACCCTAGACCCTTCGAGATGAAAGGCCAGGATGTGACATTGCTCGAAATCAACGGCTTATAAGCCCCATTCAGCCCTTTGCATAAATGTACTTCCTGTCTTTCTCGGGCGCTCTAGGGTTTCTTTCTAGTCTAGGTTGGCGTCTTCCCGTAAAAGAAAGAAAGAAGCGGTTTGGAAGATAAAATAAAATTTTCCAATGGTGAGTGAGTTGATGTGAATTGGTCTCGTTATCTGTTATGATCTGTTTCGCTCATTAACTGATCTGTTTGTTAATGAAAGGTTCTTCAAAACGATATCGATTTGCTCAACCCACCAGCAGAGCTTGAGAAAAGGAAGCATAAGCTCAAGCGTCTTGTTCAGTCCCCAAACTCTTTTTTTATGGTAATTACAAATACCATACATTTTCCTGCCTTTCTTTCTATTATTTTCCCTTCTGATTATGTTTTTATCATATTTTCTTGTAAAAACTTGCAGGATGTGAAGTGCCAGGGCTGCTTCAACATGTAAGTCATGCCATGACCTTTGTATATTTTTCTTGATGAATTTAAGCATTCCTTCTTAGCTGTTTGGTTTGAAAAGGGATCGTAGATGCTTTTATTTATTTAGTTAAATGAATATGTTGTGTGCAGAACCACTGTTTTTAGTCACTCGCAAACTGTTGTGGTTTGTGGGAACTGCCAGACAGTGTTGTGTCAGCCAACAGGGGGTCGTGCCAAGCTTACAGAGGGTTGCTCCTTCAGGAAGAAGAGCGAGTGAAGATTACGATAATTTACTCTCTTTATATCTTTTTGCCCCGTATGGTAAATTGTTCTAGAGTTCTTTTTTAGGCACGATGGTGATGAATTGAACAAACTTGTTTTGATAATTTTGATTTTTAATTGTCTTAGGCTCTCTATGACTATATATATTATTTAAGATTTTGGATTTTATTCAGTGAGAAAGGTTTTGAATATCAACCCAGGTCTATTGTTATGTAGTCACTACCTTTGGTTATGCTGTAGTTGATTATAGTTTATGCCTCATTTGTGGGTCTGGGGGGATTCAAGTTCTTGCCTGCATTATGCATTTCAAGCTTTTATCTGCTAGTTTGTCAAAATTAGTTGATGGTACAGCAGTGAATGTTGATGCATAGCCACCCCGTATTATGCTATTATTATTAGTTGAGCACTTAGTTTTTTGGGCATTCTGTGTTGACGAGGGCAATAAATACTTGGCATTCTTGCACACTAGTTCCATAATCTTGGAGTTTTAGTTTTAGTTTTGAGTTTTACTTAAGTTGATAGTCAAAGCACCTAGACACATCTACTATGTCCTGTACTCTGTTGTAGCTGTTAGAAAGTGTCTTGACTTTCTCCAGTTTGCACGCCACTGGATGACATCTTTTGCGTTGAATGGGTTTTCATTTTGGATGTCATGTGTTTCTTGACTTTGATATAGAGCTTGTGACTTAAGATTACTAGGTGATTGTGTGGTAATAATGCATATGTGTGTTTTACTTTGATATAGAGCTTTGTTGACTTAAGATTGCTAGGTGATTTTGTGGTGCTATGCTGTGTAACTTAGGTAATGTTAGGCAATCTTAATGCTTCTTGTGTGAAACGAAGATAAAGCAAAACCCCATGTTCCTTTTTGTTTTTAGGTAATTCATGTTGATAGCTATGAAAACGAAAGCTGATTACTGGCATGTTCAAGCTGTCCAGGTTGATTCACCACTACAGGGTCCATGATTTTTAAAGACCATCGTGTGACTTTAATTTCTAGATTTTCTGTGGTTACAAGGACTGGATTTTCAGTTTTCTATTTCCATGTTCTTTATTGCTTTTTTTTTTCATTTGGCTTGGAGATTATGGATAAAGCCATGACAAGGAATGAAAAGAGCAGAGCAACGCTGGTGTGAATTGTTTATATGTATATTTGCAAATATAAATGACGGACTTCACTCAATCTAAAATGGAAGAATTTCTGTCATAATTGGTTTGCAATGTAAGATCCTGTACTATCAGATCCTTTACAAACCAAGCTCATGGTACTCTAGGATCGGGCGATCATCCACCTTTATGCAAGCCATCAACCTATTCATTGTGCTTTAAAGTTTATGATTGCCAAGAAAGTTGCCCGAGCAATTCTGCTGATCAGTGTTTGAAAGGTCTAAGCACCTCACTGCAATGGGGCATCATGTGTGTAAAACTTACCTCCGGTTTGGTGCAGCAGCCTTTTTTTTTGTTTTTTTCATCTTCTCTATTCATTTTAAATTTCATGTTTGCCATTTAAAATTTCCATAACATTCAATTCATATCCTTTTATTACTATTTTATATTTTAAATAATTTATAAAATTATTTTTTAATTTCACCCTTTTTACTTTTTTTATCTTTCAAATTTGTTTTTTAGTTGATTAATATTTGTTTTATTTTAGATAAATTTTTAAATTTTTGTTTTTTTTACAATTTCATTGTCGTATCAAGTTTAATCTTATTTTTTATGATTTTATCTTTTAATATTAAATTAATTAAAAATTAAGTTTCTTGATTAAATTCAAATCAAGAATATTTATCTCGCATGGTTTTTAATTTTTTTTAAGCTATTTTTTCTCACCCCTATAACATTGATTATTCTTTATTGAGTGTTTTTTTCAAATTTTTTAAATTAATATCTTTTTTCTATTTCCATCGAATTATTTTTTAAAAAACAATTTATAAAAATAAAATTACTTTTCAATTTCATAATCATTTTCAATTTATAAAAATAAAATGAGGTTCGAAGTGTTTTCAAACATGAGAACTCAGAGGAAGCCTCGCTAACAGGTCTTTATTCAATGCAAAAGAGTGAAGTAAATTTCTGTACATTTTGGATGGGAAGTAGGGTGAAGCTAACAATGAAACACAAGTTGTACGATGAAATGCCTCATCAGAGAAATGGCTGCCTCTTCCACACACTCGGTCGTTACAGAATTCATCCGCTCAATGGTCTTCGATGGCTTCAATGCATCAGAATGCTGGTCCCATCACCATCCTCAGCTTCCGCCATGGATTTGAAAAATCAAAGAAGGTCAATCCCAGCTATTAAACACCTCATGTGAAAAGGAAAACGGATCCCCCCGTTTCTCAAGACTGCAAATGATTATCGAGAGTATAGGCATGGGTATCAGAAGGGCTCGAGCCAGGCCTGCAAATACGTATCAGAAAAGACTTCAACAAACATGAGCATGCTTTGCATAGCAAGCAAGTATTCTACAAAGAAAGAGACAATCTCTATTGATAGATAAAAAAAATTCAACATAAAAAAAAATAATAATAATAATTAAATGAATAAATATCAAAATTAATATAAAAATCAAATTTTAAGAAATGAAATTAAAAAAAAAAATCAAAACAAAATATATAACAATTAAAAAATTGAAAATCAAGCTAAATATTTTTCCACTCAAAATAAAAGATATTTTTGAATTTTTTGTAATTTTTAAAAAAAGTTTTCCACCTAAAATAAAAGAAAAACACTTTTCTAAAAACCAAACTAAATTTTTCTTTGACTGAAAATTAATTTTTATTTATTAATTTTTATAATAGTAAAGTTTAGAAGAAATCACAAAAATCGGGCCTAGAATATTAACAACACTGACAATAAAGAATGATATAAAAAATAATTCAAGGGAAATTCCACCCCGTGAAAGCCACAGCTATTGGAACAAATAGCCACAGCCAGCTATTGGAACAAAATCCTACAGCGCCAAGCAAACACCGCCTTCAAAATTGAGGGAATAGTAAAGGTGTAGGGAGTGAATCAATGTGAATTACAGCGAACTGAAAAGAAAAGGACTCACTTTTGGTGCTAATTTTGCGAAAAAGAAGTTGGCCATGTTAAATTCAGCCTCATTCCCAAGCTCAAGATCAGCAGCCAAATTTTATCATGACAGCAGAAAGAAAGAAAGGTGTTCTGTTATTCAATTATTTCTTTTCTTTCGTAAACATTGGAAAAGGTAGAAGCACTGGCAGTCACCTAAAACTGCCCGCAAGCACCTGCCTGCCTCCAATACCACAACCACCACCATCATAACAATTCAAAATAGACACCTCTGAGACTGAAATGAACACTACTTTTATCAAATGGTCATTTCGTTTCGCAAAACCATTTACAACAGAGCAAAATGGCAAAAAATAAGTCAAATAGCCAACGCATTTTATTGAGACAATAGACAATCCAAAGCTGTCTGGTTTTGAGATTAGAAGTGGATTATCCATTCTCACAGGAGTTCACTTGAGCTTCTAATACAAAAAATGCATTGTAAAGTACCTTTTGTTAATTGTGCCGTAGTGAAATTTTCGACTTCCAGCTTTAACATCTTCAATGTACTGCAACAACAGGAGATTATATATATGATTAACAAAAGCAAGTAAATGAAGAAACTGTATATTGCTAAAACAGGCTCTTACCAACTTTAAAGTAACCGCCATCGATGAAAATGCCAAAGAATCAAAAGGTATATCATCTAGCGAAAAAAGTTGGCACTCCAATGACTCTGGACCAGGTGAGAAGTGGGGCTTCCTCAGCTTTGCCAAGAAAATTATGTAAGTCTGCTCCAAACAACAACAACAAACTTCAAAACCTTAAGCAAGTTCATAGAAAAATCAATATGAGAAATGAGAGGCATCTCTCCCTTACTTGGCCAATAAGAGGGATGTCCAAATGGGCAAAGGGTGACACCACTTCCACTTCTGCGTGTGCTTCCTCCCAGGTTTCCCTGATTGCCCCTTCTGCAGCAGACTCGCCAATTTCCAAGTAGCCAGCAGGAAGGGTCCTACATCAGCAAAATACAATTATCTGGGTTATCCATCATGGATAATGAAGATAAGAAAAACTAGTTAAAATGCAAAGAAGAAAGGACCAAGTACCATATGGAGTAAATGCATTTTTTTTCTTTTTAACCACTATTTGAGAGTTTATATTAGAAAAAGCACGCAGTGGTTCCATTCTGTACCAAAATTCCAATTTCAGACGCATACCAGAGGCCAAATGATGGTTGGATGTTTCGCTTGCAGAGTAGGACCTTGTTATCATGCTCAATGAGGCATCCCACCACCTGTTCAAACCAATTTACAAAAGATAACAATATTTCCATTGCCTTCATTGAAAATGCAGTATCAAACAAACTGGAGAGAAAACCAAGAATAGACTGATATCAAACAAACTGGAGAGAAAACCAAGAATAGACTGATATAAACACATTGCAAGGTTTTTGGCTTCATGCCTACAACGTTTTCCTTGTTTTCAGTACTCGTTAAAACAACCAGTAGAATTAAAATAATCCACACATTTAAAACAAGGTTTTGCATGCTATACTACGTATGCATTTATTTCATCAGTAAAAGATATTCTCGGTTTGGCTGGTTTCCACTTGGTTTCTTGTGGATCGGGTGGCCCTTATTGCTACGAGTGGCTGCTTTTGGTTGCTTTGGATGTTCTCACTCTAATTGCTCTCGTGTCATTGTTCTGCTGTTCCTCTATTCAGCTTGTGGTCTTTGGACATTTGTCACTGCTGCTAGGCCTTGTGTCATGTTTAGCTGATCTACTATTGATCCTACGCGCCAGTGGTTTCTCAGGGCGTCCCATTGTACTTTTTTTGCTTTGTGTTAGGTTGGGAACCTTGTCAATTTTGGTTCCCCTCATAACATTTGTCTGTATTTTAGTTATCGACCTTTCTCGGGGTTTGTTGTATAGTTCGCTAAGGGAGTTTGTTATCCTTTTGTCGATTCTTATCTAAACTTGCTGGTTTACCAGCAATGCATATTTTTTGATCTATTTATGCAATTACATTTTGATCAAAAAAAAATAATCCACGCACAATTCCACTATTAGATGACTCAGAAGAGTCCAACAGCTTATGCTCCCTAAAAATCTTTTTTGCATACAATCTCTATTTCACAGCAAGTCCTCCCATGATTTGTATTTTAATAGTTGCCGAAAGAATAAATGAAGGTAGCTAGTTCATGCATTTCACATTACCTGACCAGCTGTGGTGAGAACCAGGATGCTAAAATCAATTTTAGAAGAAACATACATGACACATGTAATCAGACAAGACAGCAGAAACATACATGACATATTTGATTGTAATAATGAATGACCATACCATTTTAGGGTTTTGATAGGTAATTTTCCCACAAACTGTGCAAATAGCTCTCATCTTTTCCTCCCCATCAGGTATATCATGTTTTGTCTGGCCACCACACCACTGACAGAAATTGATCTTGCGTACACTTCCCTGAAAAACAGATTATCATCAGCAAAGAACAACGTTGGGGGCATTGGAAAAGAAAAACAATGAGCACCATACAGGATTATGTGAATGCAAGTGTCTCGAATGAGACAAAAAGGGAAGATAAGTAAAAAACCACTGGCATCAACAATCACACCGTCTCTTTCTAAACCTAGCTGTGGATACAAGCACTGACAAAACTTGAATAAGAAAAAAAATATATATCAGTGATGTTCAAAAAAGAATACTATGTGATATGAGATTAGTTATAAGGTTCCTCTTATTTGTTTCATTCAAGTATCTTCGACCTAGCTTGTGTGTCAACCAAGATTAAGTAGCTTCCAAGTCGATTAAATAAGCAACTCAACATTTACAATAAATGAAAACAAGTAAAACATGATCAAATTCCACAACAATGGAGGCATAAAACTAAGATAAAACTTCAATTAAAGCATGAAGATGACCAAAAAAAATGGACTGAATAAATAAAGAGAAATTTCTACCACACAATCAAGAAAATGACAATCATAAACCCCAACAGCCCAATATTCATAACTAATTATCTAATTTATCTACAAATTCAATAAGAGTATCAGGATGTCAACAATACAGAACAAGAACTCAAATAAAAGAAACTCACAGATGAATGAACAGCAACTGATGAAGAAGAAGAAGTGCCATCCATCTTAGACTCAGACCGAGTTTGAGCACGAACAGGTTCCAAAGATCGAGTCTTTCGAGTCAAAAACAGAAGAGGCTTTATGGGTCTGGTTCTTGGAGAATAATAGGATAACAGGCTGGAAGAAACTGAGACAAAAGCACTAGTTGTGGTGGCATGTGGTGGTTTCAATCTATAAAAAGATGCCACAAACCCTGTTGTTGTTGTTGTGGTTGTGGTTGTTGTTGTTGATGAACCAAGATTCTGTATTGCTTTTAGCATTGAAAAACCCACCAATTTCTTGTATTTGTGACAAAGAATCTTGATGTTCGGTGAGAATTGTTTAGCAAGTATGAATGATTCTGTTTGGTGGTGGAAATGCGAATCAGAACTCAGAACCCGCGTTAACTCAGTTGCGTTTGGTGTGTTTTTAAGTACAGTAGAGAATCCAGATAAGAGAATTTCATTTTGGTGCTGCAAAATTTGATTTACATTTGTTTTGTTGAGTGATATTCTCTTATGCTTGTCTGCAAGCCACGTGTTAATGTGTTTTTTTAACCTATAGTTGCTTGCATGGAATAGTTTCTCCTCGGTTATAGAATTGCACTAGTTCATGAGTCCAAGCTATGTCATTGGTTGGATTTTTTAACGTGAAAAATATTCAGTAACTGCTAACTTATTTTTTCTATTAAGAATTGTTGTTAAAATCACTCATAAAATCATATATCTAACCTGTAAAATTAAATTAAAAATACAAAAATTAATAAAATTAGATTTAACTCATGTGAAATCAATAAAATCAAACCAAATTTATAAATTTATATTAATATATAAATACTTCCAAAAAAACCCTAACCTACCAGCCAATCATGCAAAATCCATCTCCTTCCTCATTGCTCTCTGCTTCGACAGAAATCAGGTTAGTGTTTCTTAAACTTCTTGTAATATTCATCCTCTCCTATTAATATTGTGAGTCTGATTTGCTCCTCCAATTCCATTTTCATGATTTGCTGCTCTTAGTAGCTATTAATATTCCGTATAGAAATTATTCTTAATACAAGTGAATATATATCAAAATATAACATATATTCTTGTTGTCTAAAACTTTTAATAACAACTCTAGCTTTATATTTGTTAATAGTGTCATCAACTTTTATTTTTCTTTTAATTATTCACTTATGGTCTAATGGTTTAGTTTCGGGAAGAAGATACACTAGTTTTCATATATGATTATTTATAATGGATTTAATTTCACTATTAACTACATTCTTCCAATAGAAAGCTTCTAAACATGACATTGTCTTGTAGTAGGTTTGAGATTTATTTTCTAACAAGTATGTTAAAAAACCAAAACCAAATATTTTGGTTGTTTTTTCCCTTTTGCTCCTTCTAATATCAACCTCATTATTTTTTTATTGGTGATAATTACTTGAGTTATAACCTCAATCGTTCTTTTAAGTGAATGATTTTCTCATGCTTTCTTCTATGGAAACACATCCTTAAAAAAAATAGCATTTTTTAATTCTATAATAGTATTAGGATGAATATCCTCAATATTTGATTTGTTTACAAGAAGTCAATACACACTATTATTGTATTCATATCTAATAAATACATCATAATCCACAGTTTTAGATTCTATCATTATTTTTCTAGGATTAAGTATTGCTACCTCCATAAGACAATTTCATACTTTGAGGTATTTATAGAAAATTCTTTTACCTTTTTATAATTTATATAATGTCTTTTTTAACTTCTTATGTGGCATTTTGTTAAGTATGTAATTGACAATTAGAGTTGCATCCCTTAAGTTCTAATGTGTCTCTAAACTTATCAACATTTTATTCGTCATTTCTTTTAATGTTCGGTTCTTATATTCTACAATATCATTTTATTATGGTAAATAAGGAGGAGTAATTTGGTTCATAATATCATTTTGAAAATAAAATTCACCAAATAATGCTTTGTATTCTCCATATTTATCACTTCTTATTGCATTTATTTTCCTTTTAAGTTGATTTTGAACTTCATTCTTGTAATGTTTAAACATTCAAAGAGTTTCATCATTGCTTCTAAGTAGATAAGTAT
>Ga0325400_1003115_pt1 | contig 14839 bp, 10 predicted proteins | sample PopdelMetagenome_2_FD_205662 | JGI IMG/M metagenome (GOLD analysis project Ga0325400, IMG submission 205662) | Populus deltoides microbial communities from Bellville, Georgia, United States - Xylem-PdKOR-R1 | ecosystem: Host-associated > Plants > Phyllosphere > Stem > Wood/Secondary xylem... | reverse complement strand
CGCATCAGAAATTAAAAGCCCGGTGGCATTCTCGATATTGCTTGAATCATCAGGACCAATTATCCAAACGCAAAAAAGAAAAGAAAATCAGTACCTTTAATTTTCCCTTACGAAACACACAAATTTAGCAAAATCGAGTCGCATAACTACCAGTACCGCACATCTCTCTAACCAATTTTAAATCCCACATCTCCACGTGTCACGAAAATCATGCACCTTAATCGTATTCCTCCATTCTACCAAAATTCTTGATTTTATTTATTAATCTGACGGTGGATAAATAACCCACCCCACAAGTTTAATATCTGACGGTTTATGGTTTTCCACGTAGCATAACCGAAAGCACCGGAAATATTTTCTTTATTTTTATAACTACTTTAATTTTATTTTGTAAATATTTTCGATCAAAACCCTTCTTCTCGTGAAACCAAAAGAAACCCTAGCTCCTCTCCGTTTCCCACGTTAAAAAATACATTTCCTCAAATTACCGGAAAATTAGTTACTAAAATCAACAATTGTTGTAGGGTTTTAATTCGCAATCCATAGATTCACATTCTGGTCCATGTTTCATGCACGCGATCTTCATATATCTCTCTAGAAATCGAATGCTCGCGGTATTTCAATCCAGGTACGTTTTGTACTTTGTCTCTTTTGATGTTATTTGGTCAATTCAGGGTTTGGTTGTGATGGTTAGTGCTTGATTGCTTTGATTTGTGGGTTAATCTGTGAATTTTGGTAAGTTAGGGGGGGTAATTTTGGTGATTTGGTGTCGTTTTGGTGTTTTTCCAGATCTGAAAATGCATGATACGGATTTGAAAATCAGGGGTTTGGGGTTTTGGTGTTTGGATTGATGGAAAATAGAGTAGGAAAGTCTCATGGAGTGGAGATTCCTAAAAAATCGAGATCTTTGGATCATAAAAGTCTCTATGAATCTAAAAATCCTAAAGGGAATCAAAATAGTAATAATTTGAAGCGGAAGGGTGGTGGTGCAGGTGATGATGAGAAGGGACATGAGAAGAAGAAGAGTAGAAAGGAGGTTTCTATTAGTAGTTTTAAGAATAAGAATGTTAACAGTAGCTATAGTAAGAGTTTAAAGGAAGTGTATAATAGGAGTTTGAGTTCAGGTTTGAAGGAATCGAAGTCTGGGTTGATTCAGAGATTGGCTGATAGTAATGGATTTAGTGGTGTTTCCTTACCTCTGGACGGTGGGGTTGTTAAAATCCCTAGGCGGAAACGGGGTTTTGTGGGGCGAAGGAAAGTGGATAATGGTAGTGAAGGGTCCAAGCTGACAGGAGGGTTTGGCAGGGAAGCAGGCAATGTCGATCAGGCTGATAAGCTAACTGGTGAAGATGAGAGCAAATGGGTTGAGAATGGTGGTCGAGAGTTGAAAGCAGTGGGGATATCTGGTGGTGAAGTGGATGATGTCGATCAGGCTAGTAAGTTAACTGTTGAAGATAAGAGCAAGCAGGTTGAACCTTTGAAGGCTAAACAGAAGAAAGGTTCTGATGACTTGAAAGAAAATAGAAATGATGAACTGAATGCAAGCAGAAATTTGGAGGAGGAGGACGGGCATGAGGGCCATTCAGTTGCAACAAAAAGAGATTCATCATTGAAAAGGCCTCAAAATGGCCCTTTGGTTGATAACAATGGTGATTTATCTTTGAAGAAGTCACTGAGGAAGCGGAGCAGGAAAAAGGGCATGGTGTCCGATAAGAAAAGAACCAAGGAGGATGACCCAACAGTTGATACTTTTATGAAGATGAGTGGTGTTTCGCATGATGATGAGGAGGAGAATCTCGAAGAGAATGCAGCAATGATGCTATCATCACGATTCGATCCGAGCTGCACGGGCTTTTCTTCAAACAGCAAAGCCTCAGCCTCGCCATCTAAAAATGATTTCCAAGAATTTGTTGCTCATGGGTCTAGCTATGTCTCTGGATCTGAATCTTCATCTGTTGATACCGATGGTAGAGTATTGCGACCTAGGAAACAAAACAAAGAGAAGGGTAGCACCAGGAAACGACGCCATTATTATGAAGTTTTCTCTGGGGACTTGGATGCTCATTGGGTGTTGAACCGGAGAATCAAGGTCTTTTGGCCTCTGGACCAGAGATGGTATCATGGTCTTGTTGGTGACTATGACAAAGAGAGGAAGCTTCATCACATAAAATATGATGATCGGGATGAGGAATGGATTGATCTCCAAAATGAAAGATTTAAACTCTTGCTGCTCCCTAGTGAAGTTCCAGGTAAGATGCGAAGGAAAAGATCAATAACAAGCAACAAGCGCTCTGATGGGTGGAAAGAAAAACTGACATCCAGAAAAGAAAAGAGGGACTTGATGACAGAGGATGATAGCTATGAAGGGGCATATATGGAGTCGGAGCCTATCATCTCATGGTTGGCTCGATCCACTCATAGAGTCAAATCGTCTCCTCTTCATGCCTTGAAGAAACAGAAAACATCCTATCTATCTTCTACTATGACACCACTGTCTTCCCTAAAAAGAGATAAATGCAATTTATCTTATAATTCTGCTTCATCAGACAGTGTAGCCACTGATGGAAGGAGTGATTTGCCTGTGATGGAGAGCCCTGTTTTCCCCAAAGATAGCAAGCTCCCTATTGTTTATTACAGGAAGCGGTTTCGCAAGACAAGCAATGTGTTGTGTCATGAATCCAAGGGCATTTGTGTTTCTGCCAGTGTACCAGAAACTGATAGTTCTCTTGTGCCTCTTACTGTTGCTTTTTGGGCTTTGCAAGAGCATTATACTTCTCTTGGAAGATTGGATCGTGACCTGGATTCGAATAGGTTGGATTCTTCTGATCCGTTATGGTCAACTGGTAATGCAGGGTTGTTGAGATTAAATATTTCTGCCACAGAACCAAGATGGTTGAGGTTCAAGTTAAGCTTCCAATTGCCTTCTTTCTTGAATTACTACTCATTTGGCTCTGAAAATGTTTGGTTGATCCATGCTGTGCTACTGCTTCAGTATGGTATGCTTATGACTACATGGCCAAGAATTCATCTGGAGATGCTTTTTGTAGATAATATGGTTGGATTGAGGTTTCTCTCGTTTGAAGGTTGCTTGATGCAGGCTGTAGCTTTTGTATTCCTGGTCTTAACAGTATTTCATCAACCTAGAGAGCAGGGGAAATGTGCTGACTTCCAGTTGCCAATAACTTCAATCAGGTACAGATTCTCTTGCATTCGAGATCTGAGAAAGCACTTCGCCTTTTCATTCTACAACTTCTCTGAAGTGGAGAATTCAAAGTGGAAGTACTTGGACCATAAGCTCAAAAGGCATTGCCTGGCTTATAGGCAACTATCTCTGTCCGAATGCACTTATGATAACATTAAGGCATTGCAATGCGGAAAGAATCGACTTTTCAGTCCTTTGGTCTGCAGTGATGCCACCTTAAACAAGGTACTTTCACATTATGTGGTTAAATATGCTTTTGAAGGTGACTTGTAGCTTTTATTTTTGCTTCTAGTTTTTTCCCTAGAAAAGAAATTCCTTTCCATAATGTTCTTCCCTCCTTTCTTTCTCTATTTATCCATACAACTGTCTGCTGGTTTCCATTTCTTAACACATACATTGTGTGGCTTTTATTTGTTTTCTGTTACATTATTTCTTCATTCATGTTTTCATCATTGTAATTATTGAACTGATGAAACCAATAGCTGCAGCATAGTTACCCTTGTTTGGGACAGCTGTGCTGTCCTTTGCTCCATAGTTCTGAATGGCTACACTATTTTTTTCATGATTGTTATTAACTACTGTGATATTTAATGTTAACCAGGTCCTGCATAGGAGATCTAGGCAGAATATTAGCCTCATGGGGGTCACCAGAGAATCTACTTGTGTTAATGGCAGCCAGTCTTCTTTTAAGTCTGACAAGAATCACAGATATTTACCTTCATTTGCTCTTTCTTTTACTGCTGCTCCTACTTATTTTTTTGGTTTGCATTTAAAGATGCTTGTGGAACATAGTGTGATGCATATTAACACTGAGGATCACAATTCAATAGAACATCCAGAAAAATCCAGTGGTTTAGTGGCTGATAGCTGCACTAGCATAGAGGACTGTTCCAAAGCATGTTTAGATTGCACACCTGGTAATGATTTCAAGGCTTTGACAAGGGGTGCTGACTATGATGGATGCATATCCTGTGCTAAACCAGAGTCACAAAGTGTTGATGTCTCCATTTGCAGTGGTGGAGATTGGAAAAAATCCTTATCAAACCAAAGTGGTGATGTAAACGTTGAAATTTCTGCTAGCTACAGAGATCTTGGAGAATCAGGAAGTGGTGCAATTGTCCCGTTGCAGAATTTGGAATGCAACCATTCAGAGTCACAACCCTGTGACTTGCTGTCAAGGCTGTCAATTAACAAAGATGAGACTGGTGCTGGTTCACATGCTCTTTCAAATGGTATCACGGTTGATATTCCATCAGTTAATCAATTTGACCAGCATGTTAATAAGGAATTACAATGCGTTCAGCAGTCTTTTGATTTGTCTTGGAATATGAATGGTGGTGTTATTCCAAGTCCAAACCCTACTGCTCGCCGAAGTACCTGGCATCGAAATAGAAGTAGTTTTGCATCTTTTGGATGGTCTGAAGGAAGGGCTGACTTTCTCCAAAACAATTTTGGTAATGGACCTAAGAAGCCACGGACACAAGTTTCTTATGCATTGCCTTTTGGAGGTTTTGATTACAGCCCAAGGAATAAAGGATATCAGCAAAAAGGGTTTCCACATAAACGAATCAGGACAGCCACTGAGAAGAGGACTTCATTCATTTCCAGAGGTTCTGAAAGAAACTTAGAGTTGTTGTCCTGTGATGCAAATGTTTTGATTACAAATGGTGACAAAGGATGGAGAGAATGTGGGGTGCAGGTTGTACTAGAGCTTTTTGATCATAATGAGTGGAGGCTTGGTGTTAAGCTTTCTGGAACTACAAAGTATTCATACAAGGCACATCAGTTTCTGCAAACTGGGTCAACAAATCGGTTTACACATGCTATGATGTGGAAAGGAGGAAAAGATTGGACACTGGAATTTCCTGATAGGAGTCAGTGGGCTCTTTTTAAAGAGATGCATGAAGAATGCTATAATCGGAATATACGTGCTGCATCAGTTAAAAACATTCCGATTCCTGGGGTTCGCCTGATAGAGGAAAATGATGATAATGGAATAGAAGTACCGTTTTTTCGGGGTTGTAAGTACTTTCGGCAGCTTGAATCAGATGTTGAGATGGCTTTGGATCCATCAAGGGTGCTATATGATATGGACAGTGATGATGAACAGTGGATGCTAAAAAATCAAAGTTCTTCAGAAGTCAATAGCAGTTCATGGCAGATTTCAGAAGAAATGTTTGAGAAGGCAATGGACATGTTTGAGAAGGCTGCATATTCTCAACAGCGGGACCAGTTTACATTCAATGAAATAGTCGAGTTTATGACTGGAATTGAGCCCACAGAAGCCATCAAAACCATCCATGAATATTGGCAGCATAAGAGGCAGAGGAAGAGAATGCCTTTAATCCGTCATCTCCAGGTAGCTTCTGATATTTTCTGCTTATTTTACATTATTACATTGTGCTTGAGCTATTTTTGGTCTCCTGCGCAACTTAATGTTATTGAGATTTGCCATTTTTCATGGTAGAAATATTTGTTTTTGAATTTTGAGATTGTTAACAATAAAGGATTATATTTTAATAAACTGAGTCATGAAGAAAAGTCATGCTTTTAAAGTTTTAAAAGGTAGGAAGCAAGACAACTCTGCTCTAAAATGCTCTAAAAGGAGCCTTTGGAGCTATAGTTGGTTGGTTTAATACTCATTGGAATAGATGGACAAGTTTCTTGATTAAATAATCCCAGTCAAGAAGTCTTGGTATAAGTCAAGGTTAATTGGGGTATATGTAGTAGATGTGACATTTAGGAGTCCTTCAAGAAGTTTAAATTGAGATTGTAATGGACATGATTTTATCCTTCAGTGATTGTACAACTATTTTTGAACACTTCGATTTCAATCTCCAATGTCTCAGGGCATGGCAACACATGGACTTCTTACTCAGAAGGATACTTCGAAAAGATTAGTGCAAACAATGCATCATAGTTAAAGAACCTATGCAAAATTCTCCTCTAGAATATACGAGGATGTATTTTCTGTTTGTTCTGTTGCTGGCCATCACACTGGTAAAAATGTTTGATGGTGGATGCGATGGTCATAATTATGATGTCTGTTGATTCTCAGAAATGCAAACCCCCCTTCCCCCAAACAGAAAAGGAAAATAAACACCCAGCTTATGCCATTCCATTAACATGGAGGTGTTGTCACTGGTTTTGAATGTTCTTTTGACTCCCTATCCATCGTGAATATAATAAATTTCTTTTATATCCCTTCAATGTTTTGCAGTCATTTAAGTAACATACATTCTAGTTTTGTTAAACGGAGTAGAGCTTCTATAGATTTATGTTGGGATATTTGGTCTGCAAAATCAATGAGTAGGCTGTGGTTTCTGTTGAACCAAAGGGAAGGGTGCAGGGAAACTATGCCATTGTTTTTACTGATGTAACTTTTGTATGATTTTATTCTCTTACAAGTTTTCTGTTGAATTATTCAATTGTCGTCAGTTGCATGACCACTATTCACATCTATATTTATGGAATAAAGGATCTATCATTATGCTTTAATTTGACCAGGCAGTTCTCTAATGTTGTGGTCCAGCATATAACTTCATCAAACTTGGTTTATCTTTATAATATGTTTCGTTTCTGTATATGTCATTTGTATGCTGATTTGTTTTCTCTTAACATAGTTTTGGTCTAACTTGATGTGCAATTATGGGTTATATGCAGCCGCCACTTTGGGAAAGGTATCAGCAGCAATTGAGGGAGTGGGAGCAAGCAATGACAAGAAGTAACACAGGCATCCCTAATGGATGCCATGAGAAGTTTGCACTTTCTGACAAGCCACCCATGTATGCTTTCTGTTTGAAACCAAGGGGTTTGGAAGTGCCTAACAAGGGATCAAAACAAAGGTCGCATAAAAAATTTTCAGTTGCTGGACAAAGCAACGGCTTAGCAGGAAATCATGACGGCTTGCACCCTTATGGTAATGTTTTTTACCCATTGAGATTTTGACCCTGCTTTTCTTTTCTTTTCTTTCTTTCTTTCTTCTTTTCTTTCCCCCCATTTTCCCATCCTTGATATGCTTCTCAACTTTCACCTTAATCATCTTACGTTTGTTTTCATAGGAAGAAGAATAAATGGCTTTGCTTCTGGGGATGAAAAGACAATATATTCAGTACATAACAATGAATCTTTTGATGATTCCCTGTTGCCTCAGATATCACCCAGGGTGTTTTCACCACGAGATGCTTATGGCCGTGCATATGTCTCACTGACTGGTGATGGTTATGATAGGAATAATCTCCAGAAACTTTGCAGGACCAAGTCAAAGAAACTTGGTACCTTTGTGTCTCCCTATGATGTTCAGATGGCTACTTCATATAATCACAGAATGTTGGATCAGAGAAATGGATTTCGTCATTGGAATTTGGGGTTTTCTGACTGGCCTAGCCAGCGACATCACCAGAAAGATGGATATGCGAGGCATGGCCGTGAACAGTTGAATGATTCAGGTCTTGATGAGCTCAGGTTGCGTGAAGCTTCTGGTGCGGCTAAGCATGCACTTAATGTGGCTAAGCTCAAGAGACATAGGGCACAGAGATTGCTTTACAGGGCAGATCTTGCAATTCACAAGGCTGTGGTTGCCCTAATGAATGCTGAAGCAATCAAAGCTTCTTCCGAGGACATAAATGTTGATGGGTAGAATGAGAAAAACTACATATGAGATAGGAATTTGCCAGCCCCTTTAGCTTGCATGTCTGCTTCCAAAGAATCCAGTTATAGACTATACATTGTTCTTGCTGGAACAGTCTGGTGTTTCTATCATCCGTGGCAGTGGCCTTTTGTCATTAGCCTTTCCAGCAGGTTTCTAACAGGTGCTGTGGCATTTAGAAGGGAGAAGGGTTATTTTTTTTTTTTTGCCTCTGCCTCATTAATCTGCCATCAATCTGGCAGTTTTGGTTAGGAGTTGCCAGGTCTTATACCCACTCGTTTTTTTTGTTCTGGTAACTGGTTCACCTGCACAGATCCTGCTTGTGAAGGGGGTTTGTGGAGTTTTGGCTGCAGATCTTTGTACAGATCTTTGTTTCCTTTTCCTTTTTGTTTTCTCCCTTAACCATAAATATCGAAGTAGCAGTTGGCTGAAATAATATGACACCCCGGGATTCGACTTACAAGTTCCCATCTGATTCAACACTGGAGCATTCACTAGATAGATATGTGCCAACGGAATACATTATCCATGAAAATAGAAGAGGAAAAAATTCTGTAAGTAATCTCTCGTAATCTTCCATAGAGACTCTAATAGAGGTTTAGAATGTGTTTCTGGATCCTTGTTTCATATCTTTGTCAATATTTTGTTAGATGCCAGAGAGTTGGAAAGTTTGTGGCCTTTGCCTCTCTGATATCTTTTCATATTCTGTTAATATTCAGTTATTTTAAGCAACAATTAATCACGGAGAAGTTCATGGGCTCTTCAGCTTTGCGGTCTCTCACTAATCACATGCTTCCTTTTCACCTCTGGCATATAAAGAAACCAAATCATAACCGAACAGAGAGACCTAAAATGTAGCTTACAGAAAATGGGTTGCAAATTTGTGATTAAACTGTTAAAACTTGTACAGACCCGTTTCAAGTGAACTTTGATTTTTATAATGTGATGGACCCGAGTGTTCTGTCGGGGGAGTAATGATTGTGAGTTTCTTTGTAGCTGCGTGTTTGTGACATCTGATGGTGATATGGAGTGTTTGTCTGAGTATATGGTGGTCTGTTGGGGTGATAATGCTTGGCAGCTCGGTCACTTATTGCTGCTTTCACATTTTCGAAGTTCTGTCTTCACCAGTCAATATGTTTTGATTGTCATTTGTTGTTTTAGATCACGATTTGAACCGTGTTGCAACTTCAAAATCCTCAAGTTCAACAATTCCAGATTCCAGATTTTGTTATTGTCTCTGTGGTAAAGGGGAAGGGTGCCTGCAATGCAATGTAATGTTGGCACAAGTCCGGCAGGGACCAGGACCCTCCCGGCAGCGGGGGGGCCTCATATGCCTACTAGGGTGAAACTGAAACCAGAACATGCATGGATATTACGGATATGAAGCTTGGGTCAGTTTCATGGAAGTTCTTTGCGACCCGTTCAATTCTATGGTCATTTGATGCCAGGATCAGGATGTAATTGATTCAAAATCTTTGACTTCCATAACATCAGTTAGCATTATGTATGCATGCGGTAGTCTCTGGTTTGATCAATTTTGACTCCTCTCTGTTGTTGACTGTGTTTGATTCAATTTTAGCCCTTACAGTGAACAGCAATGGAGGCTGCTTTCCTGCTTTTATTCCTCAACTCTGCTTCCATTTTGCCTTTTTCTGATTAGGGGCATTTAGGCTGGCAAGCAAGTCTAATCGTAGTGCCTTCAACCAATGAATTCGGAAAATCATCACAAATATTGTTCGGTAAAGGATTGCGGTTTGTAATCGTAGTGCTACTTTCAACCAAGAAAAGGAATATTCCAGCTGAAATTTATATAAAAAATCCACAATCGACTAAGATTTAAAATAAAATAAGGACTGAGATTTAAAATAAAATAAAAATTATTTTGTTTTTTAAATTAATATAAAATGTTTTGATGATTTCAAATGAAATAAAATAAAATTAACAAAATTAAAACTAAGTAAACAAAACCCAAAACAGTGGTGGAAAGGGATAAAAAGATGAAGAGCAAGGTGGAATCAAGGATGTTAGAATATTCGGAAGCCTGGTTGTCGCACAGGCGGTAGTTAGCACAGGGTGTCGAGTTTTCTATGGTTTCAAAAATTAAAAAAAAAATACTTTTTTAAAAATCAAGTCAAGTTTTCTTTAATTGAAATTTTTTTTATTAATTAACTTTTTTAATAGTAAATAAATACATGAAAATTTTGAAAATAATTTCTAAAAAATTACCTTCCATAAACAAACTACGCCTAAAAATGTTAGATTAAATGAAGTGCTAATAGAGAGAGAAAAAAAAACCCAAAAGATTGCATTTATTTATGTATAGAATCACTTTGTGTATTCATGGAGAATTTAATTAAGGTGGAATACTTGGGTTGTTTATAGCATTTCTCTTTACAACGCCTTAAAACAAAGCCCCTAAAAGAAATTATTGTATGCAAAGTTATAAGAAACAGGGGATTTTCTTGGGGCAAGAACTTGCTTACAGGTCGTAAATCTGGATTTGAACATATTTTCTGGATCGGGCTAATGCCCATCCATGATAGGGCCATGGAAGCCCGAAATATGGTTTTTAAATTTAAATCAGCAAAAAAAACAGCGAACCAAAGCGTCTCTCTCGGCTATTTTCCCTCCATGAACCTCGCTCGAGCAGGACATTGTTTTCCACCAAATTCTCCTATGTATTCCTATCCCCATTTTCAATTTCCAGGGTTTCTCTTCTTCAACTTCGATCTCCAGACCCTAAAATCCTTACAACGCTGCGGTTTCAATCGATCAATCCTTCTTGTTGCTGCGTCATCACGAGAAAAAAATGACGAAGAAAGACAAAGAAGAGGAGAGAATTGAGAAGATAATTCGCGGTCTTCTTAAACTCCCTGAAAATCGTCGTTGCATTAATTGCAATAGCTTGGTAATTTCCCCCTCTCTTTCTTTTCTGTTTTTCTTTTTTTAATCTCATTTAATTAATTATTTTTTGTTTTTTTTGCAGGGACCACAATATGTTTGCACAACCTTCTTCACATTTGTTTGCACAAGCTGTAGTGGAATTCAGTAAGTATTATATTTTTTTATTTGTTTTTTAATTGTTGGGCGAAGTTTATTTATTTATTTCTTGTTGAATTTTCTGTTATTTAAGCATGAGAGATGAATTTAATTTTGATGAATTTTTCTAGTCGGGAATTTACGCATAGAGTTAAATCGGTTTCGATGGCAAAATTTAACGCGGAAGAAGTTAGTGCTCTCCAAGCAGGAGGGAATGAGGTTAGGCATGAAATTGAATACTACTTTATAGCTAACAATGTCGGTATTTTTATTGGAAATTTTTTAATTTCCTTGTCTAACTTTTTTATTTTTATTTCTTAATAGAGAGCGAGACAGATTTATTTGAAGGATTGGGATCCGCAGCGTAATCAGCTTCCTGATGGCAGGTGGTTTTATATGTTGGTGTGCAATATGTTAATTTTTAAGAGAAATGTTAACCATGATTGTGCGATTTGCGTTGTGTAAGGGGATCACAAGATTGCACATTCGTGCATGCGACTGTGCTTGGAAATTGGATTTATTTTTTTATTGCGGGAATTTTGAGTAATGTGTTCTGATAGTATGCTTCTTTTTTTTTTGGTTCTTCTAGTAATCTACAAAAGCTTCGAGATTTTATCAAGCATGTTTACGTGGATAGAAGATACACTGGAGAGAGAAGTGAAGAGAAACTCTCAAGGCTGAGATTGGTAAGTCCCTCCAAAGATAGATATGGTTACATGTACATAATTTCTATGTTTCGTTAAATTTTGGCCAACATTTATCAGTATGTAATATTGAAAGTAGTGAATTCAACAATTTGGACCACATGAATTGGAATCCTGGGAATAATGGGAAATCTGTTGCGTGTGCTCCAATTAAAGCTACCAAAATTTTGTTAAAGGTTATTGTGGCTGTTATGCAGACTGACAAGGAGGAGTCTAGTGAGAACAGGAGGGTTGTTTTATATTCTGGTGGATCTAGAACTCTGAACTATGAAGATAGACAAGGGCAGAGTGAAAGATGTGGTTTTAGTGGAAGAACTGATGACAAGACTTTCAGATATTATGATGATGAAAGAAGAAGTCCTCGTTATTCCCAAGAAAATACAAGATATGGAGGTTTTAAGAAAAGTCCTGCTCGCTTTGAGGTTGTTGATGACAGGTTTCGAGATGACAAAATACGAAGTGTCAGGCAGACTGATGTCCACCTGTTTTCACCGACAGAGTCCAGGTTTGGGAACAGGTCATCTGACATTCAAAAGAATAATGCCCCTGTGGTACGCCCTCTTAAAGATATTCTGGGGGAGAATCTTCCGCCTCTACAGGTTGTTGAGCATTCTAAAGCACCCAACGGGAAGGATGCATCTGTTCTCAGTCAGGTGTGGTAATCTCTAAATTGATGTGGTAGCAATAGAATGGCTGAGTACACTTCCTTTACGTAATAAAATCTGTATAAAACCATCCCAGTCAATTCTAGTGAGGACTGAGGTAACGTGGCATAGAACATGCAAGCTGCACTGGCAGGACTTGTTGAGATGAAATAGAAGCATTGCAATTGTTGCTAGACTCTCATCATTTTACTTTCGTGGATTCTCTCTCCTTCTGTATTGAAGGTTTATTTCCAATGACAAGGAATGCTGGTGGAATGATCTGAAATTCCATATATCAGCTCTAGATACAATTTTGAATAAAAACTCGTGTGTAACTGTGATGTTTTACAAACTTGCATTGTAGTTTTCTGCAAATCACAATTTGATATTTACAGACTACAGTCAGTTCTTCTTGTAGACTATTTACTTTCTAGTCCTATGAAATTCTCTGTGTTCCTCACTGCAGACGCCCACTTCTTCCTGCCCTGTGGCATCTGCTGATGGGAATCCTGTGCAACAGAAAAGTCATAATTCAGAAAGCTCAGTTGATTTAAATGCTGATTCCAAGTCCTCCAATGCCGCGGCAGCACCAGTGGCACTGGAGAATCTTCCATCCAGTGAAGAAGGCAACTGCTCACATGAATCCTCTGGAAAGGAGAACATACCTCCGGTCCCAAAACCAAATATGTTGGAATTTTTACTGATGGAGTTGTCAGTTCCCTCAGTTATTCCTTTTGATAATACATCTGAAATACCAACCAATGATAACCCTTCATCAGCTACATCTGAAGAAAATATACTCATGAGTAGTGGTGCTTCAGCAGCTGGGCCCTCAGGGCAGATGTTTGCATTACCAAGCAGTGGTGTTGATTCTGCAACTGATGCTTCTACAACTGGCAGTGTTTCACTACCTTTGGAGCAGATGTTAACACTGCCCATTAGCTCTGGTGCTTCTACAGCCGTGTCTAGAGGCACCATGACTGTGGGAAGTGTTTCACTAGATGCACCTGTGGTGCAGACAGCAACTGCATCTGGGATCAGCCTGCCTGAAGGTGACCCTGTACCAGCCGTGCCCTTGGAGGAGACATTGACACTAATCGATGCTTTTGATGCATACATAGCCCCTTTAAATACTTCTTTGCCAGTGCAACCTTCTAATGCAGTTCCTCCACAAGCTGCGCTTGATAACAATGGTGACTCAACTTTCAAGGTTTTTGATGGGCAACAGATATCCACCATGCAACAACAGTCTTCTGCACTGCCTGCCAATAAAAGCTCTACTGGACAACAGACTACTAATACACCAGCTGGAGGGGTAAATGACCAGGTTAGTTTTTGGACTTAGTTTGAGCTTCAGGAGTTTAAGGAATATCTAGAACCATGCTATTTCAGAGTCCAAGGTTTTTAATAACTCTATCCACAAGATATAAGACCATGTTCTGGAGCATCCACAGAAGGACTTCCGTGTCTTAAATATGTGAATTGTAATATCACTTTTGTCCCTGCAGGCCACCCCTGATGATTTTTTTCCAGATCCATTGTTTAATGAAATAACAACCCCAAAATTTGGCTCAGATAGAGATACTAAAATGAGTGGGAATCGCTATGGTTACCATTTTTTTTTTAATTTTATACTTTCAAGTTTGTTATGTTCTCTTGTCTTAAAAAAAATCCTTTGTTATGTCTCACATGCGTCCATGCCTGTGTGGTGATGCTGATATCAGGTAATTTTATTTATAACTTTTGTGCTTGTTCTCCAAATTTGCAGATCTGGACTTCATCAAATGTTCCTAATGCTCAGGGACCTCCAGATTTCCTCGGGGAATACCCTTCTCAAGATGTCTCGACACCAGCCCAAGAATCCAATTCTGATGCCAAATCCAAGCCTCTTGCATCAGAAACAAAATCTGGTGGAAGAAAGGAACTTCCAGTGGTGATTGCCTTGCCTAACATGGTGTCAGCTGTTTCTCATATTCTTCTAATGGTATACATTCAATTTTCTGCAGGACCTTTTTACTACAACCATACCCACTCCAGGCCCAATTCCAGGCTGGCAAATTTCACCACCTTATGGCATGGGATTTAACATGCAATATTATCCTAATGCAACGGTATGTTATTAACCAAATGATAATGGGAAGGAATTCGATTTTTCACCTGTGAAACATATAGATGCCGATGACTGTTTATCGGGTTCTTTTACAGCCTGAGCCAGCATATCCCAACCCAACAAAATCAACGAACCCGTTCAATCTTAATGGAGAATCCACTTCGGTACAAGCCCCACCTGTATGTACAACACTCGAACTGATATTATCATGCATTTACCTTTCTCATCCTGCCTATTTTCTTTTCTGGTATGCTGATGTTTAGCTCTTGGCACATCTTTATAAGATCAAACTTTGGTCATGTTGGCCTGCACGAGTTCTTCTTCAATCTACATTACTTGGACATATCATGTGTCTTTGTACACTTTTTTTTATCTGTATCTAACTTGCACCACGGCCAAGTAACGGTGTCTTTGAGTTTTTCTTAGATTGGCATTAAAACAATTTTTCAGATTAAAAAATATGGTTCAAGAAGCCAACATAAACTCAAATAA
>Ga0325400_1003113_pt1 | contig 14846 bp, 4 predicted proteins | sample PopdelMetagenome_2_FD_205662 | JGI IMG/M metagenome (GOLD analysis project Ga0325400, IMG submission 205662) | Populus deltoides microbial communities from Bellville, Georgia, United States - Xylem-PdKOR-R1 | ecosystem: Host-associated > Plants > Phyllosphere > Stem > Wood/Secondary xylem... | reverse complement strand
GTATCATTACTTCTCCATTTAACCTAAAGTTGATATCATAAATATTTAAAATGACATGAGTGGTATGTGAAGACACAAATCCATATTCAATATATGCATGATGACATGAATAAATATGCATGCTAAAGCTGTGAAAATAAAAACAAAAAACCAAATAAACATAACATACAAACATTTTTAGCAGTTAACAAAGTAAAGGCAAAGCTTAGTCTAAAAAACAATCCCCAGTGGAGTCGTCATTCTATCGCACCCAACATTATGGTGACCTTTAAAAATTTTATTTGGGAAAAAGAACAGATATCTGACATCTTGTTTTTAGATGGGGAAAAGTCTAATTTAAAAAATCGCCACCTAGTAATATGGTCACTAGAAACCCTAACTAGTCAATAGATATTCTATGGTACGAGACTGATTACGCAAAAAGAAAAGATATTATCACCTTTTAAATATCTTACTTGAGGTAGACTGCATTACTAGTTTTGTCTTAAATTGCTAAGGGTTTGTTTTGTTTTGTTTTGTTTTGATAGTCTGCTTATAATATTTCTGACTCTGGCGGTAGTGAATATTTGACTACGGATACTTTCAACTCTAGCATTGATAAATATTACGTAACCAAAATAGTAGATATTCCTCACTCTAACGCCAATGAATAAATCAGTAAAATTTGAATTGAAAGCAAAACATACATATATTTTTTTGTGGAAAAAGATAGGTATGTAAAGCATGCTAATTCACATTTTACAATAAAAATCTATAAATCAAATATACAACAAAATCATAAAAAAAAAACACACACAAATAACCATCGAATAAATTCAAAAGGTCCATAATTTTTTTTGAAACCTTTCATAAACGTATTTGGAACTGCTACTGAAGACGAGGTCGAGGGCGTGCTGCTGGAATACAACGATCTGCTCTTTTGTTTCTGTCTTTTATCTTTCCTCTCGTGCCTTCGTCCCTCTGTTTTTGTTTCTGCTGTGATCTTCTCCTGGGATGCTTTGGTTCTGGTGCAGTTGCTACTTAAGATGGAGGCCCGAAGTGATGGTGTCTGGACAATGCTTCTTCCTCCCTTTCCCATTTTTTCTTGTTCTTCTCTCTGCTCTTTTTTTTTTCCCTGTTGTTTCTCTCCCTGTGTTTTTGTCTCCTGCTCTCCCTGTGAAGTTTTCCCTCCTCTGTTTTTTTGTCCCAGTCTCTCTCTGTTTTCGTTCGCCTTCTATCTCTTTCTTCTTATCTGGTATGTGGCCTTTCTTTGGCTTTTATAAGGCAAGAGAATGCCCTATGTTCATCCCTAGGTTAATGATCATGGGAGTGAGGCACGTTCATCCATGTTTGAGGGAAAGCCCGAGACCAATAGTTATTTATTACTAAGACCTCCATTTCTTCTAAATACTGACGTATTTGTAATGGATATTGTTTATATAGCTACTGGTGTTATATTAATTATTTTTCAATACTTAATATTATAAATATTTTTTTAAAAATTGCATATTAGATTAATAAATTATTAATTAAAACATATTATTATTATTTGGGAAAATTACCCAGAGCATTTATATAGTTTACTCCATTTTATATTTTTTGTCTCTATTATCTAAAAAATTACAATTTCAAATTTGATTTTGATGAAAAAAATAAATCTACTCTCATATATATATATATATATATATATAAACAGAAACAACCAAAATTTGATATTCAAGAAAAGAAAAGAAAAACTCAATCAAAATCTAATTTATTTCTTCTCTCATCTCTCATATAATAATCCTTAAACCCCAAATTGATTTCAACCAATCATCCATCTCAACTTCCCTGCTTTCAGGATCTCCTGAAGCTACTGGTTTCTCCTTTGTAGTTTCTTTCTCTGCCTTATTAATTTCAGTAGAAATCACTTTTGACATAGATCCACTTTCATCTTCTTTGTTTTCTTTACTCTTAGGAGGCTCCTCCTCCTCCTCCTCTTCTTCCAGTAAAGGTGGCTCTTGCTCTAGACTCGTTACTACTGTTGGCCTACATGGATTTAGTTTAAGGTTGGCAGGTCATTCTCTTAGAGCTGCTACAGCTTCTTTACTAACAATCATGCTCCGTAAAAAGTCAAGGAACTTGGTTTTATCCCTAACATCATTACCGTTATTGGCTATGCAGCTTTGGTCAATCTCTATACCACTAAAATTATGAAACATTCTTATTTCATTAACAAGAATGAGAGATTTAAGAATCATGGGCATGGTCCTCCACGCAATTCATATCATATCTTTGGCTCTCGGCAACCTTGGGATCAATATAATTTGTAGCCATGTTCACGGTGTCAAATGTGTGATAATTAGGATTATTTAGCCATCTTTTGCCCTCCTTAGCCAATAATAAATTTTGGTCTGATTGTGGATAGAATCTTTAATCAGTTGGCTCAATCAACTTGATTGTCTTGATAGTTTTCACTCTGGTTCAACTGGTTCTAGTTCTCATTCTCTTGATTGGCACATGATACAAAGAGCTACTCATCATATTACTCTAGATATTTTCACCCCTAAGTGTGCTCTAACTTAGAAAAATAATGGTTTTGAGTAACCTTTTTTTTATTTTAATGAAGAAATATTTATCTAAAACGAATCTTAAAATCTTGATCTTGCATTTTGAAAATAAAAATTGTGTCAATGTGAGTTTAAAATAATTTTCTTTTGAAATCTTGGAACTCCCTAGTTTTTTTTTTTCTTGGAAAAGAGACGATTTGTTCTTATATCGACAATATTGTCATTGGTGAAGGTACATCATGAGGTGACCTTCTGCTTTCGTGGGTTCTAAAGTGAAGAGCTTGAGAAAAAGCTCGAGGTTTTGTTTGAGAAAAATCTGTCTCTTTTTGAACACTCATTTTATCAACATAAATAATAATGAGTAACTTGTTCTCGATGTTATGACTCTTATGAAAAAAATACTCTTTGCATTTTGAGAGCATCGTTTATTGTTCCAGGTTGCTTGCTTGTTTGATTAGAAAGGACTTCTATAGGTACATAACGTGGGTTGTGGTTTTTGGCTATAAAAGAAATGATTCATAAGGCTCAAAGAGTGTTTTAAGGTTTCAAAGACTGATGATCACTATTAGCAGTTCGACTCTTATATCTCTCATCTTTTCTTTAGTCACTCTTCTTTGATTTGCCATTTTTTATTGTTTTGGTCAGGGCATACTCATTTTGTTTTTGCTATCACTTTTTCTTGTGATTTGGGCATGCCCCCTAACATTTGAGTTTCTTGGGCTTTTTTACCTTTTTGGCTTTCTCACAGCTTTGTCATCATTATTGATCCTTGAAATTTCATTTGCCCTAATATGAGGTGTGATCCTAGTTGAGATTTTCCATGAAAAAAAATTTATTCACGTTTAACAAGGGATTATAAGGGATATATTTATTTTAGAATGTGAAAGGGATAATAAAGATGGTATTTTTTCATTTCAAGCGCAAGCAATTAAGATCAATAAACTTTGATCTCATCTAGTGTGATGTTTTGGGCTTTGCAAAGAGATGCATTTCATGAGTCTATGAATAACGGATCCACTACATATCATTATGCATACATTTAAAATGATTGGCTCAAGAGTCATGGTGTGAGGGTGACTATTCATTTTTCTATTCATATACTTTGGTTTAGAATTTAGTCACTCCAATGAAAGAGTTGCTTGATTCATATGTCATTCTACAAGTAGAATGTCAAAAGGTTGTTTTAAATAAACACCAAATCATTTTTTAAATCAAAAGGCAAGTTTAATTTTTTTCAAAATTCCATTGGCGGAAAAGATTTTGGTAAAATAAATGAATTGAGTCTATGAGATCAATGCAAGGCTACAAAGGTGTATTTGTGAGTTCAGGAAACCTCTTTCAGGATTTATGATAACGTAAATCAAAGAAAGAGACACAATTGAATGACAAACTCATTATTTCATTGAAGAGGCTTAGCAATGAAGACCTTATGCCAACATCTTGGGCTATAACTTCTAGCAAGGTAATACAAAAGGGCTAAATACTTAGCAACCATTGATTGAAATTTTCTATCCCAATTGTTCATCTCTTATGAACTCCTCGACAGGGGCATCTTTCCAATAGTTAGTTGGGTTCATATGTAGATCATTATTGACCTAATAACACTGAAGCTTTATCTTCAAGATACTTGATTTCTAGGAACCAATGTGAAAAGGTTAACTATTGGAAAGGTAGGTGTTTTTGGTAGTTATTTCTCTTGCCTTTGTAACCACCTTCAGTATTGCGAACCTTAATGTCCTTCCTTTTTCTAATGAAACCTTTCTTCCCAGTTGGGTCAGCAATCTTACCTAACCCGATTACTTGTTCAATCCTCTTAGCTATAACAACCAGGTCAATGAAATATTGTGGAGAGCTTCTAACAAGATATTCAAAGTACGGGGATTTAAAGTTGTTGGAAAATAAATTGATCATCTTTTTTTTCCAACAAAGGAGGATTAACTTGTGCAACTACCTCATGCCACCTTTAGGCATATTTTCTTATGGACTCCTTGTTGTCCTTCTCCATAACTTGTAAGCTTGACCTATCAGGGCTCACGTCCATATTGAACTAATATTACCTAATAAAGGCGTTAACTAAGTCCTACTTTTTCACCTTGGTATTGTCCAACCATACATACCAAGTGAGGGCAGTGTCACTTAAGTTGTCTTGAAAGAAGTGAATCAACGATTTCTTATCATTAACCACCTCAGCCATTTTGTTGCAGTATGCTTTGAGATGAGTTATAGAGAATTGAGTTTCATTATATTTAACAAATTTCAGCACTCTAAACTTTTTGAGAATGACCTCGTTAGGCACCAGACACATCTCAACAACTTTTATGGGATCATATAGGTTAACCCCCTTAAATGTCCTCATCCTTTGCTCTAGGGCAGCCTATTTTTTCAGACCATCTTTTTTTACCATCTTGTCTTTTTGAGGTTCCTTCACTATAAAGTCGATGGTAGACAACATTATTATGGGATATTCTAAGTGAGCAAATTAGGAATACATAGTCTGTTGAGATTCAAGTGATACCTTATTTTCTCCTAGATTCTATAGATTGAAGGGAGTTGTAGGCATCTGTGGGGGCTGAGCTGTAAATTTTGCTTTTTTGGATTTAGATCCGAAGGCCTTTTCAAGTAGACTAGTAAGCTTTACGACTTCTTCTCTAAGACTTTTTAACTTTTTTAGTGTTAGGCTTCCAACTAGGCTTTTTCTTCATTTTCCATCTATCTTTTTCACAGTCGAATGTTATAAGTGTGTTTCAATGAGGAACCTATATTTCAACCTTCTAAATGAAAATTATTCAATTATGCACAAATGATGATGTTATCAACAAGGAAAATACAGATTCAATGTGGACTCGCCCTTCTTGGGGTGACAACGATCGTTATTCATGGATTTTAGGAACCTAATGACGCCATCACACCAACGAGGGGATCCTTGTCCAACCTTGCTTAAGTTTGAGCTTTTGATAAACCTTTCGACTTTCAATTCAAGTCAGTTCCCTTTTGTCAACCATAACAGCTCAGACTCATATATCCTATGTGATCACTATTTGCCACCCCATGGTCTTGAAATTCAAGATGCCACATGTCGGCCTTGCCATGGTGAGATTACACAGGGTAAAACCTAGTAGGTAGGTTCTAGTCATTAAACACATCAAGGGGGTAGGTTACTATCTAGTCTCAAAGGGTCTCTCGCATGCTCAATGATCATCCTTGAAAGGTCGATATAAGGCTTACAAGGAGTGTGAAGATAGAGGCTCTAAATAATATCAAATAGGCATATCAACTACTTCCAAGTAAATAATTAGGCGAGAGTTGGATTGTTTCATAAGTCTTGGCCAAGCTAAAGCCATTAGGATACCGTTACTTCCCTATCTATCCTAAATTTAAGATGTGTGGTCTTAAAGTGATGCATGAAAATATAAACAAGGATGCATGCTAAAACAGTAAAGGCAAGAAAATAAACCAATAAACATAACAAACAAGATAGAAATAATAAGACAAAAGGCAAAGTTTAGGCCTAAAAGTCCCCAGTAGAGTCACCATTCTATTGCACCCGACATCGCGGTGACTTTTAAAAATTAAATTATGGAAAAGAACATATTTTTAGTATCTTGTTCTTAGATGGAAAAGGTCTTATTTAAGGAGTCGCCACCTAGTATTATGGTCACTAGGAACCCTAACTGATTAACAAAGATCTTATGGTATAAGACTGGTTACGCAAAAAGGAAAATATTATCACCCCTTAAGTGTCCTTCCTTAGGTAAGCTGCATTGCTGGTTTTGTCTTAAATTGCCAAGAGTTTGTTGGATTATGCTACCAATGGTGTGCTTGTAGTATTCCTGACTTTGGCACTAGTGAATATTCGAATACGAATACTTCCAACTCTGGTGATGGTAAATTTTACATAACACAAAAAAACATAATATTCCTGACTCTAGTGCTAGTGAATAAACTAGTAAATTTTGAATTGAAAGCAAAGCGTGCATATTTATTTTATTTTTTAATATATAAAAAAATAACATGTATCGCATACCAGATTCGAATTTTACAGCAAATATATAGTGAAATCATTGAAAAAGGAAAAAAAAGTGTGAAGGACTCACAAATAAATTCAAAAGGATCCACAAATTTATTTTTTTGGAATTTTCTAATGTTACAAAGGAACTCATTTGGCTAGATATCAAAACAAATGAGAAAACAAATAAAGGAGATTAGCATAAGGGTGTGTTTTGCCAAACACACCTTTGGCCCAAAACAAATTAGGTCAGCTGGGCCTCAGGCCCAACCCGACCTCAGCTTTTTTTTTTGTTTTTTTTTGGCTGGGTCCATCTCAGCTGGGTTAGGCTGGACCCAGCTAGGCAAAACAACACACATGCGTGAATTAATCATGCATGTGTGTTGCTTAGTGTGAAGGTAATTATAATTACCTTCGCACAGTGTTATGTAACTACAAAAGAAAGCGAGGAAGAAAAAGAACTTATCTAGTACAGGGAGGCAAAGTCGAAGACAATGGCGATGGTGTGCTTTGGATCCCTCTGTTCCTCCTTCCGTTTTCTTTCCCTCTAGTTCTTTCTTGTCTTTTGCTTTCTCTCGGTGCATCTTTTGTTTATGTTAGTTTGTTCTGGTCTATGACTCTCTATGTTTTTCTCTCCTCTATTCTTCTTCTTTGTTTGCTCCTCCCGTAGTTTCTCCTTTGTATTTCTTTTCATGTTTGTATTTCTCTGCTTTGTTTCTTTTGTGTTTGTTTCTGTTTTGTCTTTCATCTTTCAGTTCGTCCTCCCCTCGTTCTTTTTGTCATGTGCTTCCCTGTTTTCCTCCTTCGTGTCTCTATTTCCTGGGTTTTTCTGTCCATTCATCCTCTGTCTATCTTTCACCCCCACTGTCATGGCCTTTCTCTGGCTTTTATAAAGCCAGAGAATGCCATGCATTCGTGCCTCAGTAATGGCATGCATCGTAGGGGCGAGAGGGATGTTACCACGATCTACTATCAACGACGCTGTTTTGGGATGGGAATGGCCATTTGCAGTTCGGTCACTGAATTTTTGAAATTTGGTAATCAAGCCCCTTATTTAGGAAATTCCCCTTTTTTTTTAATTTCGCCCCTGGATAAATTGCGATTGGACCTTTGAATTTCGGCGCCATTTACAAAATGGTCATTGGTTTCTAAGTTAATCAATTCAGTTCTTAGTTTACTCTTTAACTTTTAATTCTTTCAAAATTACCCTTGAAAAAATAAATTAAACTCTCTATAGTACCCCACCTTTTCACTTTTATCCTTGAACTTTAATTTCTTGCAATTTTGACCTGAATCAACCCTAAATTTTAGTATTTCTTCAATTAAACCCCTGATTTCATTAATTAAACTTATTCCAAGTTCAATTAAGTCCCCAAACTTATCAATTCTTCAAATAAGCTCCTGATTTCATTAATTAAACTATTCCAAAGTTTAATTAAGTCCCCAAACTTATCAATTCTTCAATTAAACTAACAAAATTGACTTGCATATTTATAATTTCATTCTTATTAGTCCTCAAAACTTTCAACTCGTATTGTCTTGCAAATTTTCATTTATTTATTTTTTGAAAATTCAAAACTTAGGTTATGATAGCCATGTTTGGCAAAACCATCTTTTCTTTCCCTAGAAAACTGTCAAAATTGACTTAAGGGTGTGTTTACCAAACACCCCCTTAGGCTGAAAAATACTTAGTAAAAAGTTGTCCAAACAAACAAAGCCTTAAGTACTTGAGCCAAAACAAAACCAAACGAGTTAACTCAAAGACACTAGTTTAACCATGAACTGAACCAAAAACCAAGGTTTGACCTAAAAACTAAACCGAAACAAAGGTTTAAATTAAAATAAAATAAAAGTTGAAAATTAACAGAAAACATTAACTTTTTTGTAGAAAAACATATCAAACACTCAAATCATGAAGAACATAAAGAACATTCATTAAGAACCAAGTAAACACAAATCTTAATCCAAATAAGTTTTTGTGCAATCAAAGGCAGGGTTTTATTTGAAATCATGCAAGGATCCATAATCTACCATCCATTCACTTCAGTTATCAATTAATCAATACAATTTTATCAAAATAAGTTTTGGTTTAAAACCAAAACCCTAGGATTAAAACCCCTAGAAACTTGTTATTAATGCAAATAAACTCTTGATTATATCTACTTGTCAAGTTGCCTGAATGGTTTAGTGTAAAGAATTGGAGCAAAACTGGTCCAAATCATAGGTTAAGACAATGTTCTTCCTAATAGCATAAAAAAACCAAACCCAGCAACCCAAAAATTCCTAACCTACTGTTAAATCCAGAACTAGCCTTTTAGGCTTCTGAAACATGCTTGAACTAAAACAGAATTCATGTTTATGTTAATGTCTTAATTATGCATATATGATTGAGGAACTTGTTTGAAAGTGAAATGAAATGATGGAATGTGCAGAATTGTGATCTTGTTAAGCCTTTAAAGACATGTTAATGCTTTGATTTTGTTTATGTGATTAATGATTTTGCATGATTATGAACCAAGTGAATGAAAATGTGATTATAGAATGTTATTGTGAATATACTTGTGATAGAAATGATGAATTGCATGTGTAAATTAGGGATAAAATGAACAACAATGTCCGGCCAAAGAAAAAGGGAAAACCATGAAGAAAACTTTGCATGATGAGCACCCTTAAGGAAACAAGACATAGGATGGAAATGAAACCCTTGTGTAATATGAAATTACTATTAATTTGGGTTGATGAATTGGTATGATACAATTGAAAACATAAAATGGATGATTGTGGCAACATTAATTTTCGGTCTTGAAATGATGGTTAAGAGAACCTTTGGAAAATGTACTTGTTGAGACTTGGTTGTGTATTGCTTGATAACCTTATGATAAATTTGGATGTGATTTGGTTACGATCTATGTTCACCTAGGTTGGGGTGTCTTATAAGGGGGAAAGCTTAGCGTAGACGTTATACGTAACCTAGGGGAAAAGTAGAACCAGAAATGACTCAACTTTCACTAATGACTTTTAAGTCGACAACGACTCAGTTTTCATGACCGATTTCTATTCCAGCAGTGATTTAGTTTTCGTTGACAATTTCTAAGTTAGCAATGAATTAGTTTTCGCTGATGAATTCTGGTTTAGCAATGACTTAGTTTTTGTTGATGATTGTCAAGTCAACAGTGAATTAGTTTTTGTTGATGAATTCTAGGTCAGTAGTGAATTAGTTTTTGCTGATGATTTTCTATGCCAGCAGCAACTTAGTTTCGCTGATGATTTTCTATGTTGACAGTGACTTAATTTTTGCTGATGATTTATGGGTCAATAGTGACTCAATTTTCAAAGACGATTTCTTGGTCAGTAGCAACTTAGTTTCGCTGAAGATTTTATAGGTTAGTAGTGACTTAATTTTTGCTGACAAATTCTAGGTCAACAATGACTTAATTTTCGCTGATGATTTCTTAGTCAGTAGTGAATTAATTTTCGCTGACGAGTTCTAGTTAGCAATGACTTAGTTTTTGCTAATGATTTTTTGTGTCAGCAGTGACTTAGTTTTCGCTGATGATTTTCTATGCTTGCAACGACTTAGTTTCATTGATGATTTTCTATGGCAACAGTGACTTAGTTTCACTGATGATTTCTGGGTCAATAGTGACTCAGTTTTCGTTGATGATTTCTTGGTCAATAGCGACTTAGTTTCGCTAATGATTTTCTAGGTCAGTAGTGACTTAGTTTTTGTTGCCAAAATGTCATACCAGAAACGATCTAGTTGTCAGTTATGATCTTAGTGTTAGCTTGGCGTAATCCCACTACGAGACTCAAGAATTAAACACTAAGATTTCCGTGAGTAACATACATTAAAAATTAAGAAGAATGTCTAGTTATGATGACTTTCATTGTATGATTATATGATCTGTGGAACACTTAAATGTGAACATGTATAATCTTAGGATATGTATGGTATTGGTTTATGCAATAACGGAATGCGAATATGTTGATTAGTGATCATTTGATGTGTCAGGCGGTGCGACCGAGATCGGACCTTCGACCAGAAGAGGACAACCCATGAGAGAAACAGGTAGGTGGTCCTCACTCTTTTCTTAAATAATATTGATTCTCTGAAATGATTTTTTTATAAAAGAATTGTTTCTACCTTGTTATGACTACTAAATCGCTCATGGAATAATTGATTGGGTATTGTGATTAGCTTTGGCTAATGGAATCCAAGATGGATGACTAGTTTAGATATTGTGATTAGCTTCTACTAATGGCATCCGAGATGAATGACTAGGTTTGGATATTGTGATTAACTCTAACTAATGGCGTCCAAGATGGATGACCGGGTTTGGATATTGTGATTAGCTTTGGCTAATGGCATCCGAGATTGAGATGGATGACCGGGTATGGATATTGTGATTAGCTTCAGTTAATGGCATCTGAGATGGATGACTGGGTTGGATATAATGATTAGCTTTGGTTAATGGCATCCAAAATGGATATAGTGATCTAGCTTCAGTTAGTGGCATCCGAATTGGATGATCGAGTTTGAGTAATGTGATTCATCATGGTTAGTGGTGTCTGTAAAGGATGACCAGGTTAAAGTGAAGTATTTAACCGCGACCAATGTATCAAATTTGGTCCCTGCAACTCCTATGGATAGGTTGGGACGTGTGAGTAAGGATAATATAGTTGACGAAATAGTAAGGGTTGTATTATGTATATATGAAGTAAAGAAAGGAACATACTCACTTAGGTTAATACGGGGAAGCAGCGCTAATATTCTTTTAGTTATTTATTGTCATGTTAAGATTGTTTATGATTCTTGTATTCATTTTGTACCATAACAAGGATATCACACAACCAAGATGCGTAAGAATCTCGTTCCATAGGTCCACATGTTTTGATATGAACTATGTATCCGCATGTTTTAGATTTTATGTATTTTGTATACATAAATGCACTAGTTGTGAAATTATCGATCGATACTTTTGTAAAGACTTGTAATTATAACTATAATAGAACATAAATGTGGACTTATGAATATGTAAATATAATGTTACAGATATATGTATTGGGTATTCTCTTTTATTAGGATGTTGAATTATGAAATCTTTTATTACACTATACTAATGAATGAATTCTATTTCTTAAATCCCTGAATACTGTTGTGAGAAGCATCGATAACGTGATGACATACAAAAAAAAATACCATTAATTTCGGTCATTTTGAATAAACATCCGATCATAAAATGATAAGAAATCTTGAGCTATTACAAAGCATCCGAAATTGGGACATCAGCGGAAGGAGCCCAAGCATCAGATGAGGTAGGTGTTGGTACCTTAAACTTGTTTACTTTAGTTGTTTGATTTTCTTGTTAAATTAATGTTCGCAAATTAGAAGGAAATGAAAGGTTGGTACAAAGACCATAAATTGGATAAAAATGATTGTTGGAAAATATGATTGAAATGAAGTTTGTGATGGGTGATAATGGATAAAGGTATTATGGAAAATATAACTTAGTTATCCGTAGAAACAGAAGCTAAGGGATTGTGAAGTAACTTAATCGTCCATGAAGTCGTAGATTAAGGGAATGAAAATTTAAACTTAGTTATCTATAATTACATCATAATCCCCCAAATATTAGGAAAGTCATAAATGATTTGACTTAACCTTTTAGTGACCAGTTTATCAGTGTAATTATTATCCTTTCATCAATAATGTTCCAATTTTGACATTATAGCATGGATTGTGTCTACTATGTCAAGTCATGTTTGTTCTCAACATCATAGTCATTGATTCTTTGAATAAAATTTGAAACTATTTTCAAATCTTGTTCCGCCTTATGCAAGGATTTACAATCAATACTATTTGAGAATAGGTATAACATTTTCTTCAATTCATCTAAGGTGATGAATCCTCTCTTAATTACTTAAATACATTCATATAGTTCATGTTATACCCCATATCTGTCTATTTGTTATCATTAATTAAGACAACATGTAGCACGATTAAAAGATAACACTATCTATATAAGAAAACTTAGTAATCTAGAGTTTAAGGATCACTTACATAACTGTCATCTGACAAACATCTATATAATGTTGTAGGTTTCCCTCATACCTCAATTTATAAGAACAACTGCTTCCTTTCATAAAAAAAAAAAAAGAATATAATATGTATCAGTCTCAACAACTCTAATTAATGTCCAGTCTTAATATAGCATTGACCATGAACATTTAGGAATAACGCTTTGATGCAATAGGAATCCCATAATTATAAATTTATAATTTTCTTTGCAAAATATTTTTGTCCTAAGAAATTTATCTTTACTATAGATTCATTAATAAAATATTATATTCATTAATAAAATATTTGATGAATATCAAAAATAAATAAGTCTTTATTAATAAATTAAATATATTTACATGAACAAAGTCAATGTCACGTGTAACTAATTGATTAGCTACAAAGCCTCTACACTAACATAAACATTTATAAACTCTAGTCTTTTCTAGGACATCTTTTGTTTAGCATGCCTTTATAATGATAAACTACCAATCCATGCTAATTATTTTTTAACTACAATCTTGTTATGATCAACTAAGCATATTTGCACACTAGTCTAATATATTTATAACCTTTGATTCTACAATCTTAAGGCTTTAATTTTATATATATTAAACTTTGTTTGGTTTATCATGTGGGAAAAAATAGTAATCATATAGATTTATTTTAATATTATATGTTTTAATTTATAGCCTTTTGGTTTGCTTATAGCTTTTCTTTTTTTTCTTTATTTAATTTTAGAAATTTGTTATATATCTTTATTTTAATATTATGATTTATCTTCTAAAATTGTAATTCTTGCAATTTATTTGAATCTCTTAGAGTTGTTGCATGATATATATTTCATGAACTAAGCTTTTATAAACAATATTTATATCTTTGTTTAGTGTATACATGTTACTTGCATACTTGTTGGTATAATCATGCATTTTGTCTTTCTTGTTTAAACATAATGTTTTGACATAATGCATTGTTTAATTTGAACTAACACAAACAAAAGTGTTTATTTTTATCTTGTATAATTTAAATATTTTTGTTTATAAAGTTTTTCTATTTCAAGTTTTATATTATTTTACTTGCTTGTTGTGGAGCTAAAATATTTATTTATAAATATTATTGGCTATTTTTTTATAATTTATATCATGTTTTTTTACTCGAGAATTGGTTTTTTCAACCAATATTACTTCAACAAGTAGTACTTCGGTAATGAGAATCCCATCATCATATTTTATGGTGCATAGTGAGAAACCTGAAAAGTTCAATGGATTGAACTTTAAATGACGGCAGCATAAAATGTTGATTTATGTACCCACCTCAAACTTGGTTAAGTTCTTGTAGGAAAAATATTAAGTTGTCAAATAATGAATTTAATTTCATTATTATAATAGTGGACGTATGGAATCATAATGAACTCATGAATTAAAAAAAAAACATTTTGAATAGATTAAACAATACACAATATGATGTGTATAGTTCAATTAAGAGTGCATAGACACTTTGAAAAGCTCCTAACAAAAAGTTCAAGGTTGAAGTTGTCATTATGAAAAGGCTCATAGTCGGTAAATTTCTAAATCTAAGAATGACATCAAAGTTATATGGTTAGATTTGTTCATGTATACAACATTTTCATGTATATGTTATTGTTTACATATACAAAAAGTTAGTGCAGTGAATAAATACGATCTAGTAAGTTATGTCTAAGAAGATTGTGTTTTAAGCGAGGTTGTTTGTGACCCCTTCAATCTTTCCTGAGAATTTACTTAGTGAAAGAATTATTCTGATACTATTTTTGTATATGCTATAGTTTATAAGTGAAATGATGATAATTGAACAAATTACAGTAAACAAAATAAGGCTTAACAAAGCAACCTAAGAAAATAAATTATTATTGAAGCCAATATCAATGAGGTTGATTACCTTGCTAATGAATTTTTAAAAATGAACATGTTTTTTGTTTTTAAAGTCAACCTGATTATACAATCCTGATTAGTAGTGGGTTGATACTAGTGCTACAAGACATTTATACGTCGAGAAGATGATGTTTTCTACTTACAAAGAAGTGGATGGACAACTTATTAACCTTATGTTAGCAACATGGAGAACTTGTTAACCTTCAAGTTACTAAGTGACATCTGGAAAGCTTCTCACCTTCAACAATGTACTGCATGTTGCTAACATTAGGAAGAACTTAATGTCTAGCTTATTGTTGAGCAAAAATAGTTTTAAAATGATGTTTAAGAGTGATAAATTTATA
>Ga0325400_1003111_pt1 | contig 14849 bp, 12 predicted proteins | sample PopdelMetagenome_2_FD_205662 | JGI IMG/M metagenome (GOLD analysis project Ga0325400, IMG submission 205662) | Populus deltoides microbial communities from Bellville, Georgia, United States - Xylem-PdKOR-R1 | ecosystem: Host-associated > Plants > Phyllosphere > Stem > Wood/Secondary xylem... | reverse complement strand
CTGCAAAAACGTTTTCAGATTATTATACAATTTTCTTTACACAATACATCAAGTACATTATGTAAGTTCTCAACATACTCATTCAAGTTCTTGTTATAGATTAGAATGTCATCAAAACACACAATCACAAATTTTCCATTGAATGATCTTAACACGTGATTCATTAATCTCATGAATGTATTTGGTGCATTTGTCAAACCAAAAGGCATTACTAACCATTCATATAGCCCATTAGTCTTAAATGCAATTTTCCACTCATATCCCATTTTCATCCTAACCTAATGATATCCACTCCTTCAATCAATTTTAAAAATTATATGTATCCACTCATCATCAAGCCTATTCCATTCATATAGTCTATTAGTCTTACATGTAATTTTTCACTTATCTCCCCTTTTCATCCTAATCTAATGATATCCACTCCTTAAATCAATTTTAAAAAATATATGTGACCTATGCAACTCATCTAACATATCATCAAGCCTATGTGCAGGATGTCTATATTTCACAATTATGTTCTTAATTGCTATACAATCTAATGCGAACCTCGTGATCATGTGGTCACGCAACCTATATGCAAAGACATCAATTCCCGGAAAGCCAAGTAAATCAGGTTTGATAGAAGTATGACACAAAGATAACTTGTACCTAGGCACCAGCACTATTGGAAACGAAGACCCTCACTGAATGAATATTGATTCGGGAACAAGAATTATAAAGATGACGCCACGAAGACAATTGTTATTCGATAAGTCATTTTCAGTTCTTTAGAGAACCAAGGAAGGGAGATTATCCCACCAACACACAATAAGTGCAATAAAGAAGTTTATTGATATGAAAATTGCGTAACCCTACATGTTTGGTTATGCCTTTATTTATACTGATTCTAGACTTAAAGAAACCCTAATGGAACCCCCTTAGGTGGACTTATATGAAGCCCACTTACAATTGACCCAAATAAGTAATAATAACCCAAAAACTAAGAAGAAAATAATAAAAATCCAAAAATTATCATGCTAAATATGCTAGAATCAGATTTTTCACCTTTAAGAAGTCTTAAATAAACTAGGAAAAATTTAATTTGGAAACTTTGTGTTGCTGCCCCACCTTTGATGTCCTTGATTAGCTTGAATTTCCTTGTTTAACTTGGACAAATAAGAAAACAAATTTCCTTCTTTGTTGCTGATTTAATTACTTTCCTTTCTAAGTTAGGAAAAGCATTAAATAGTCCTCCCCTCTTTAGGAATAAGATATGGCCACCTTCCTTACTTAATTAGGAGAATAAATTGCTGACTTTTTATCCTTGTAGTATTAGGAAAAATAACAAGCCTAACAAGGCTGGTATTGGGCCGGACACATCAACCCCTTGTTCCACACGAATTGGGCTCTTCTTGGACCTGAACTAGATGAATTAAAGGTTGTCCTTCATGTTCCTTAAATGTCCCAAGCCCCTCTAGGTCCATTTTGCTCCATATGTTCTGAACAAGCTCATTCAATGCTTGGTGATTGGCCCAATTGGCACCTCCAATGGGTCGTTGGCATGATTACGCTTGGTGTTGGGTTGATCTGCATCATAGAGGACATGGTTTATATGGCTACGAAGGTGGAGACAACTTAAGAAGGGACATGTTTAGCCAGCTTTAATTCGGGTTCTTCATCATCTTGGAAGCCGAATCTAAAGAGAGAAGGTATTGTTCGGCCGAGATCCTTTGCTTCTTCTAGAACTGAATCATCAAAGGCTAAGTTGATGTCCCTACTAGAGCCATATGTAAATCTGAAACTCAACCTAAACGTACTCGTGATGTTAAATGTTTCAGGTGTTAGGGATATGAACATTATGCTTTAGAGTGTCCAAACAAGAGAATCATGATGATTAGAGATAATGGTGATATGGAATCTGAAAGTGACAGATCTGATTGTGAATGCATACCACCATTGGAGGTAGTAATAGGATGAGTTAGCATTACCGGTTGAGGAGTCCTTGGTTATAAGGCAAACACTTCAAGTTCAGCTCAAGAAAGATGAAACTAATAAACAAAGGGAGAACATCTTCCATACGCGTTGATATGTACAAAGCAAGGTGTGTGGTTTAATTTAAGGCTAAGCATGGTTTGTATGAATGGTTAGTAATGCCATTTGAACTTACAATGCACCTAGTATCTTTATGCATTTAATGAATCATGTGTTACATGCATCCATAGGTAAGTTTGTGGTTGTGTATTTTGATGATATTCTAATCTACAATAAGAACTTAACTGAGCATTTTGATCATTTGGGTAATGTACTTGTGTTGCATAGTGAGAAATTGTATGATCTTAAAATGTATGCCTTTTGCATGGAGAAAATTGTGTTTCTTAGTTATGGTGTAACCGCGCATGGTATCGAGATGGACGAGGAGAAAGTTAAGGCCATCCAGGATTGGCCTACACCCAAATCGGTAAGTGAGGTAATCAGTTTTCATGGGTTAGCTAGTTTTTACAGTTTTTTTATGAAAATTTAAGTACAATAGCTGCACCTTCGAATGAAGTTGTTAAAAAGTCAGTTGGGTTTAAATGGGGGGAGGAACAAGAATTGGTTTTTGTTCTTTTGAAAGAGAAATTATGTTCTGCACCTGTTTTGGCTTTACCTGACTTTACAAAAGCATTTGAAATAGAATGTGATGCGTCTGGAATGGGAATAGGTGTTGTTTCGATGCAGGATCGGAGACCTATTGCATATTTCAGTGAGAAGTTAGGGGAGCGACCTTGAACTATCCCACTTACGACAAAGAACTCTATGCATTGGTAAGAAGAGCACTTGATACATGGCAGCATTACTTGTGGCCAAAAGAGTTCGTCATCCATTCAGATCATGAGTCCTTGAAACATCTGAAAGGACAAGGTAAGTTGAATTGGAGACATGCAAGATGGATTGAATTCATTGAAACTTTTCCTCATGTAATCAAGTATAAGCAAGGCAAAGAGAACATCGTAGCTGATGCACTTTCGCTCAGGTATGTTCTTTCACACACCATGAATACTAGATTGCTACACTTTGAATATGTGAAGGAATTGTATGATAATGATTCTGACTTTGCCGAGATTTATAATGCATGTGGACATTCGACTTTTGGTAAGTTTTATTTGATGGATGGTTATTTGTTCAAAGAGAATTGATTGTGTGTTCTTGCTAGTTTTTCGCATGAATTGCTTGTTCGTGAAGCATATAGGGGTGGCTTAATGGGTCACTTTGGGGTTGTGAAAACCTTGGATGTATTGCATGAGCATTTCTATTGCCCAAAGATGAAAAGAGATGTGCAACGAATTTGTGAACAAGTGAATTGCTAGTAGAAAGGCAAAATCTAGAGTACAACTGTATGGACTATATGCATCGTTACTTGTGCCTACTGAACCTTGGGTAGATATCTCATTGGACTTTGTTTTAGGTTTACCTAGGTCAAAGAAAGGTAGAGACTCTATTTTTGTTGTGGTTGATAGGTTTTCCAAAATGGTGCATTTCATTGCATGCCATAAAATAGATGATGCATCTCATATTACAGATTTTTGCTTTAGCAAGATTGTATGTTTGTATGGCATTCCTAAGAGTATAGTGTCAAATCGTGATGTTAAGTTCCTTAGCTACTTTTGAAAGACTTTATGGGGAAAGTTGGGAACTAAACTCTTATTTTCGACAACATGTCATCCTCAAACAGATGAACAAACTGAGGTAGTAAATAGAACATTATCACAACTTTTGCGTGTTGTAACAGTTGGAAAGAATGTTTGCCTTTTGTTGAGTTTGCTTATAATAGATCAGTGCATTCGACACTGGGTTTTCTCCTTTTAAAATTGTTTATGGTTTTAATCCACCAACTCCTATGGACTCAAAGACCTTTTGAAGAAAAGGTAAGTGATACGGTTGAGCCTTGTGATACAACCCAAGCAAGGTCAGATTCAGATTTTGGCGTAAGAGTTTCTACTGTTTGATTTTACACTATTAAGCATAACTTCAAATCCAACTGTTGGATCGAGCTAAAACTTTACCATAAGATTCCAGAGGTATTTGCCTATGTTGGGTTATATTTTCAAGTGAATCCATATTCAGAAAGGACTTCTGATATAGGTCAGAACAGGCTATACGAATTCTGTTATTTACTTCCTTTTGACTTGTGGACTTCCTATTTGGCAAAGATCCTTTTCCTGCAAGGATATGGGAGGTTGTTTTGGGAATTTCCTAGTTCCACAAGGATCTTTAATGAGCTGCAGTATAATCTCCAAGTGTGGCAAGGATTTGTCAATGTTTTAGAATCCTTTTCTTATAAGGATTCTTTATCTATCCTAGCTACACAAGGAAAGAAGGGCTGGTGGTATTTAATGACAAATTAATTATTTTTATTATTTTCTTTCATGTTTTGGATTAATTAGAACTTTGTTTTGAGCTAGGATCCAAGGCTTGTTTGAATCATGTTATGGTGGGCTTTACAGTTTAGGGTTTTTGGGTCAGTTTTGTATGTGGGTCATTCAGCCCACAAGGGTAGACCCTTTAGGGTTGCTTTTAAGAACTATTTAAACACATGTAACCTAAATTTTGGCAGCTTTGATGATTATTACTTCTGAATTTTTTAGGTTTAACGTGTGAGAGTGATTCTTGCATTCTTCAGTTCTTGAATGAACTGAATCTGATATAAAAGATTAACTGGCTTCGTGGCCTCATTCTACTCAATCCAATAATGTTGGTGCCTTGGGACAGGTTTCCATTGTGTCACATTCCTATCAGACTTATTTCGGCTTTCCGGGATCAAATCTCAATCTTGATTGTGGGTTGCGTGACCACGTGATCACGAGGTTCGCATCAATAAGTTTAATCCACTAATCTTGATTGTGGGTTGCGTAACCACGTCATCACGAGGTTCGCATCAACTAACTAGCTAACCTTGCGCATGTTTTGGGATCTCAATGTTTGTTTTTGTGATGCGAACCAGTGGATATAAAAATCCAGAAAACCATAAGAAAGATTGACACATTCATAGAAAGCTAAAAATCAAGTTTGATAAGAAGTGTGAAATAATAATTACCTAAACCAAGGTAACAACACTATTAGAATGAACCCTCACCCAACAATTAGCGAATCACAAATGAATAGTATTAGAAAAACACTAGAAAGTCAGTTATACTTTGATAAGTTCGATTGTTCTTTGTTTAAATGAAGAAAAAACATTAATTTTATTCAATAATCCATGTAGAAGATGAAAAATCCCAAAATATTTTGTCATTAAATACCACTAGTCCTCTTTTCCTTGTGTAATTATGATAAATAAAGAGTTTTTTTAAGAAAAATATTTTTAGACATTAAAGGAATTCTTGCCATAATTGAAAAATATGTTGTTGCCCATTAAAGATTCTTGTAGAACTATAAAACTCCATAAAATAAGCTACTTAGTATCTTGGTATCATTAAGAAAATAATCCTCTCAAAATAGGAAGTGAACAAGTCAAAATACAACAAATAAAAAAAATTATATTACATCTGTTGACTTATATTGCAAGACCTTTATGTACTCCAATTGACATGAAAATTTTATCCAATATAGAAAAATATGTTTGTAAACTCTTGGTAAAATTTCAGCCCAATTCAACATTCAAATTAAAACTTATGCTCTATAGCATGAAACTGGACAATAGACATAATAATGCTAGAATTTAAATTTCCTTATTCAACATTTTCTTCGATCATATCAGAGTAATAAACCATATAACTCAATATCAAATATATAACCTATGAAAAACAGTTTATTTATCATGAATAATTGTAACAAGAATAAAATAATCAAAAGGGAAAATTTTAATTCTAATACTTTGTTGGAAATAATAATAAAAATTTAGAATAAAATTAAAATGCTTAACATCTTATTTTTAAGAGAAAATAAATAATAATTAAATTAATTAATTTCATCATAATAGTGATAGTATTATGATGATGATGGTGATAAAAGAGAGAAAAGAGTAGGAGTGAATGGCGGATTAGTGATGATATTATATTACTAAATAATATAGTTTTAAAAATTAATGCCACGATCATAGGTGGTGTCATAACTCAATTTTGACCCTCTATTTTTCTAAATAGTTTCTAAATACCCAAAAAAACAATTATAAATATATTCTTCATGTATTAACGTTATTATTAGTATTTTCAGTGTTGTCTTAAAAGAATTCAAATTTAAAAAAAAAATTCAACGCGTTCAGTTTTTTAACACACTAATTTCAAAATTATTGATTTTTCTCATCAAGTAAACATTGTCTTTTTTTAAAAAATAGAAAAATATGAAAAAATCAAATATAAAAAATAAAATATCTAGATAAAGGGACCAAAATGCAAAAGAAGAAAGTAAGAGACTAAAGTGTTTTTAGAACCAAGCAATGGAGAGGGAAAAGACAAATCATTTTGTTTATAAATATGTGGTTTCCTCATGCAAGGAATGGGTGGGGGGTAAAAAAAAAACACATAGCAGCCCTTTATTTTTCTAAAATACATAGACAAAAAACCCTAGATCCATCATTTATAAACCTAGCTGCCACCCAACAGCAACACAAAACTGAACCATCATCTCCCCTCGTTCCAAGCTACCATCCACGACTCCTTTCCCTTCCTCCATGTTTTTTTAATCATCATCAGCTATAACCCACTTATGACCCATCTTCAACCAAAGCCTCCCACACAAACAACCATCTTGGTCGAGAGAATTAGCCCTCGCTTCGACCACTCACAACCGCCATCACTACTCTCCCAACCCGTGACAAACACCTTTGAGAGAGAAGGAAAGAATTGTAAGAGCCCTTCAACCATTTACGTTTGATACACCAGTTTCCATCACCACCAACAGCGACCATAAACTCCACATCCACCAGCCATCATACGTGATTTTCCTTTCTTTCAAGTCTTAACCAATGACCCATCAACATCCACCGAACTAGCCTTCTCCACTCACAATTCTCCACTTGTGGCAGCAGCAACGAAGCCTTTGTAGAGAGAGAAAGAAGCAAATCTAAAAAAAGGAAAGAAAGAGAACCAGTGACATAGGAGTGAAGAGGGGAGGAAGACTTGCCCGATTTATACCATCACATGCCTCCTAAAATGCCAGAGCATCACCTGTACGCATCGCCACTGCCTTGGTGGTCCTAGAATCTTCCAATATGCTTCCTAAGTTCCTGGCAATCTCTCTAACTTGTTTCCACCCTTTAGAAGGACCATGTTGCAATGTTTTCAATTTTTAACTTATGTTTTAAATTAGTGTTAAATTTTGAATTTTTATTGTTTGTAAACATGTAATTATGAGTTTGTGTGAGTAAAAAATATAGTAAAATAGAGAATGTGTGTGTTGCATTTTATTTTTATCACTTATTTTATTTTGCGTTAAATAAATGGTAAAAAGTAATAAAGATAAAAAGTTTAAATTAAAAAAATATTTTAATTGCGTGTGACCGAATTCTTAACAAAAAATCATGCATGCTTTCTAAAAAAAAATGTATTTTTATCATCTTTTAAAAATATAAAATGGATATCGTAACCAGTTTATAATCATCCATTAAAATTTTAAAATTTCAAAAATACCACAAAAAATAATTTGTTTAATTAATGTTCAAGGTATAAATTTTGCAATGTAACGTATACTTATGATATTAAATTAAATGTTAATAGCAATAAATATTAGTATGAGTTGTATCTAGCAAATAATTGCGATGTTAAAATTTAGGTCTTAGAATGGTTAGGATTTTTAACTTAATAAAGTAGAGACTTTCTCAAAAAGGGAGATCTGCTTTGAACCTTAGATGAGACCAACAGATAAAAACATGATCAAGAAAAACAACCAATTAATAACGCAGCTTACTTTAGGTAGGGTGTACTAGGAGTGATGCATCTTTTCCTTGCACAACTAGTCCCCTTACCCAGGCTCTTGCAGATCACATATTTTCTATTGACCATAATACTAGATGGCGACAACTTTCTCAAATCATAACTTTATGATAAAGCCCAAAACTCCTTTAATTCTAGGAGGTACATTTATCATTCAATGTCTTACATGTCATGACAAGTGGTAGTGGTAGTAGTGAAGAAAGTGATGGGGATGATATGATACGAACCAAGTCAGGTTTGAATTTAGCCTTAAAATATATGTTGATCAGTTTTTCCAGATCAAGCATATCTCTCAAACTAGACCTTTGTGTACTGCTTGGGACATATCTGGAGCTACAGGTGGAATTTTGATGCGATACTAGGCTGGAAACTACACACCTAAATATTTCCAACCATATATGGTTAACCCTATAATTCATTTAGACAAGATAGAAACAATTTGTTTGAATTCAATACTAAATATCTACCAAGAATGTATGAAAATTGAAGATTTAGGCTACATAAAGGAGTTTTGGCATGGAGACTTTGTTTTTATTATCCTATTTTATTTATTTTTTTAATGTTGAATAATTATTTTTTAATTTGAGTTTGTTTTGACCCATTAGACATTATTTAGGAATTTATTGGATTTATGTTAGTTGATTACTAGTTTAGACCCATTAGCTTGCAACCCAAAAGAGGTCCAGTTATATAAGACTTTTTTGTTTGTCTGTAGATTTCATAAGCAAGTTGAAGAATAAACATGAGTTTTCTTCTTTTTTTTGTGGCAAAACAACTTTATTTGCATGGATAAATATAGTAAACTAGCTATTGAAGATTAATTATCTTCGTCATGTTATTCACATACTTAAGGTTTTAATACCTTTGGTTCTTACGTGTAGGGTTACCTTCGGGTAAGGTTCTATAAAACTTGATTTTAACTTTCCGGGTTGTTATTTAATTTATTGGGGGTTGCTTGACAACGTGATGCGAACCTTGTGATCACATGGTCACGCAACCCACAATCAAGATTGAGATCTGATCCCGAAAAGCCAACATAGGTCTGATAGGAGTGTAACACAATGGAAACCTGCCCCAAGGCATCAACACTATTGGATTGAGTAGAATGATGCCACGAAGCCAGTTAATCTTTGATAAGTCAGATTCAGTTTGTTAAAGAACTGAAGAAAGCAAGAATCACTCTCATACGTTCAAATTGAAAAGCTACTGAATTTTTAGCTTACATGAGTTTAAATAGTTCTTGTAAAATTAACCCTAATGGACCCCTTATGTGGACTTATATGAGGTCCACTCAAAACTGACCCAAAACCCTAAATTGAAAAGCCCATAACTTAATCCAAACAAGCCTTGGATCCTAACTCAAAACAAAGTATTAATTAAGCCCAAACAAGCCTTGGGCTGTAGCTAATGTACTAGGGTCTCCTTTTGATACTCTAATGGACCTTTCAATTCTGACTTGGTTGAAACGTTCAAAACCAATGCATTTAATGCCTCTTTCAATGCCTTTGTCTTAGATCATTTGGAACATGTAATGGGTCCTTACTGGTGTTTCTGGGCTGGTCCACATCATCCCCTCTCTTCTCGAAAGGATTCGACCTCGAATCAAAATCTGTGTCAAACAGCGTAAGATCAGCAACATTAAAGGTATCACTAACACCATACTCATCTAGAAGGTTAATTTTGTATTCGTTGTCATTGATTCTCTCTAAAACCTGAAATGGACCATCACCACGAGGCTATAATTTTGAATTCCTTTGGTTAGGAAATCGTTCCTTATGCATATGCACCTAAACCCAATCACTGGGTTGGAAAACAACCAGTTTACGTCCTTTATTTGCTTTAGAAGCGTAAAGTCTATTCTTTTTCTCTAATAGCAGTGGAACTCCGTCATGGAGTTGTCTCACCATATTTGCCTTCTTTTCACCATCTAAACTCACCTTTTTTTCAAAAGGTAAAGGAATTAAGTCCATAGGAGTTAGTGGATTGAAAACATAAACAATTTCAAAAGGAGAAAAACCTGTGGTCGAATGCACAGTTATATTATAAGCAAACTCAACAAAAGACAAACATTCTTCCCAACTTTTCAAATTCTTTTGAATTACAGCACGCAAAAGTTGGGATAATGTTGTTAAAATAAGAGTTTAGTTTCCAACTTTCCCCATAAGGTCTTCCAAAAGTAGCTAAGGAACTTAACATCACGATCTAACACTATACTCTTAAGAATGCCATGCAAGCGTACACTCTCCTTAAAGAACAAGTCTGCAATATGAGATGCATCATCTGTTTTATGACATGTAATGAAATGCGTCATTTTAGATAACCAATCAACCACAACAAAAATAAAGTCTCTACCTTTCTTTGATGGTAAACCAAAAACAAAGTCCATAGAGATATCTGACATGACCAAAAAATTGATGTCTTATCCCAAGTGTAGAGTGTCGAAGTAATAAATAACCCGGCAAGACCGGGGTAGAACCACAGAGAGGTGAACTATATAAATTACAAATAATATATATATTTAATAAAACAAAGAGTTTATAAGAATTTTATGGGATATTGATGTAATAATTAAACAAGGATAAAACAATTGTCAAGGTTAGAGGATCCACTAATGGTATTTCAAATAAGTATAGTATAAACTCCTTTTATTACTCAACTGGAAACCACACACAATTATTTATGTTAGAGGTTCCAATCGGATTATAAATTGTTAACATGATTACATTAATTATCTTATTTGAATAATACTAACACTTGTAAATGTTATTAGGTATTCATGATGTTAATTTATGTTAACAACAAATCAAGTTCCTTTCATAGCACATGTGTCGGTATTTGTTGTACCAAGAGTAATACAATATAAATCTAGATTAACCATATAATAAGCATAATATTAAGAGTGAATAAGATAACAAACACAAAACATGTTAGTATCAAATATTAAAGTCCATGTTGAGTTTATATTATACTTATTCTTACACCATTAGTGTACCATTTTCACCTTGACATGATAAACTTAGCTAAACATAATGAAGAAGAGGAATATAAATAAACAAGAGGAGAACATGATTATATAAGTATAGCAAAGGAAATGAAAGGCATAAACAAGAGATTAATGAAAGCAAAATTTAAGCATTACAAAAATATAAAGAAAGAAAGCAAGAACATGATCTTGATCTGAAAACCAAGATGCCTAAATGCAAGGCAAATGCGTCCTTTTATAGGTTAAAATTCGGAACTATTGATTTGATGACTAATTCTTGAGTGGGTGGCCATATCTTGACTTGGTGACAATCCTTATCTTCTTGTCTGAACAAAATGTCATTGCTCAGAATTTGAACAGATAATCCGCATGAAAGTTTTGGGAAATTGTCTCAACTTTCCAACAAAACAGGAATTGACACATTTGGACTTCTAGAACTCAAGATATAAGCTCAACACTGAACAGTGTCTGGGCTGCAGGACAGATTCCAACTTTTTCATTGTTGCTACCATTTGAACTCGGCGCTTTTAAATCTTGGACTCTTAATGAAAGTTTTAGGCCTATGTCTTAGCTTTCCATACATATAAACCAAACCTAAACCCAAGTTCTACAACTCCAGTTATGATCCAATAACCGAATGATGTTCTAGTTTAGAGTGAACCAACATCTCTTTTCTAAGCTTAGCCCTCTCTTTGTCTTCTCAATTTCAGTAGTTAAACTCATCAATCAATCATTTGATTTATGTGATAGGCCTGCATTTAAGATAGACATTTACCATAAATTAAAGGTATCTTATATTACTAGACATGTTATTATAATACATGCTCTAGTTAAGGAGTTATTGATACTTCAAGTGCAAAATAATGATATAAAATCTTGATAAAAATACACTTTTAAGTACTAATCACACCCCCAACTAGCTTATGTTTTGAAATAAATTCTGACTTTTGACAATTTTCACAAGTTTTGCAGAACACATGTGTGTCTTTGAACATGGTGGGTCAATAAAATCCACATTGTAAGATTTTTGCAGTTGTCTTGTTTTATGAGAAATGACCCCCACATGCCTCAGAATGATAAATTTTAATGACACTACTTACTTCATTGTCTGAAATGCATCTTTGAAATATTTGATTAGGACAATATTTGAATAAATAAGGGTCATCCCAAAAAAAGTTCTTCACTTCGTTCAAAAACTTTCTTGTCTTCGGTACTCCAGTGAGTTGGCAAAAATCCTGGAGCAAGAAAAATGATATTTTTAGCAAACCAAGCCATTGAACTAAAAGAAAGTAAAGATTCATCAGGAAAGTAATCATCGATTGGTGTGATGTCGAATCTATTTTCAATTTTAACAAATGATCTGTGACAACATTGTCGATGCCTTTCTTGTCCTTGATTTCTTCCTGAGAATAAATCATTTGCAATTCTTCAGATTCATCAAACTTAGTTTTACTCAAGATAGATTCAAATTGATCATAAACTAATTCTTCAATAAGATCTCCTTCCTGTAAATCATTATCATCTCCAGGTTGCTTGCAAATGTTAAAAATATTAATCTCCAATGTCATGTTTCTAAATGATAGCTTCATCAGTTCATTCCTACAATTAATCAATGCATTAGAAGTTGCAAGAAACGGACGTCCTAAAATCATTATCAGCAAGTAACAGAGTTACAGAAGTTGGTTTTAACTCACCTAGATTGAGACTTTAAAAAACCAAATATGGAAGTTAATTCACACTAGCTCCAAGATCAAGTAAAGCTCTTTCAATTTTATGTTCTCCAATAAAGGATGAAATTATAGGACAACCAGGGTTTTTATATTTCAAAGCATTATTGTTTTGAAAAATGACACTTACATGTTCTACAACTCCAGTAATGATCATCAAAGCTGCTGAAATTTTGGGTTACATGAGTTTAAATAGTTCTTGAAAAGTTAACCTTAACGGACCCTTTATGTGGACTGAAATGAGGTCCACTCAAAACTAACCCAAAACCCTAAACTGAAAAGCCCATAACTTAATCCAAACAAGCCTTGGATCCTAACTGAAAACAAAGTATTAATTAAGCCCAAACAAGCCTTAAGCTGTAGCTAACAAAATAAAACAAAGCCTATAATATTAAATCTATGTTCTGTCATGAGAAGAAGAGAAGGAAGTAAAAATATTATAGAACTGATTCAAGGCTTATATATAGCCTTCCATGCAAGCCCTTAATCCTAGAAACAAAAGGAAAAGGTAGCCACCCATGTTGTTTCCAAGTTGTAGAAGGATTCTTTTGTTTCCTTTGTTGTCTTCACCTCATGGCCCAAATAAGGTTGTGTTGGACCCCTCTTGCACATGGATAAGATGTACTAGGGTCTCCTCTTGATACTCTAATGGACCTTTCAATTCTGACTTGGTTGAAACATTCAAAACCAATGCATTCAATGCCTCTTTTATTAGCCTTTGTCTTGGACCGAGTCATTGGACCATTTGGAACATGTAATGGGTCCTTGCTAGTGTTTCTGGGCTGGTTCACATCACATCTCTTTTCTAAGCTTAGCCCTCTCTTTGTCTTCTCAATTTCAGTAGTTAAACTCATCAATCAATCCTTTAATTTATGTGATAGGCCTGCATTTAAGATGAACATTCACTATAAATTAAATGTATCTTATATTATTAGACATGTTATTATAAGACATGCTCTAGTTAAGGACTTATTGATACTTCAAGTGAAAAATGATAATATAAAACCTTGATAAAAATGCACTTTTAAGTACTAATCAATGTCTACCCAAGGTTCAATAGGCACAGGAAATGGTGTATATAGTCCATGTGGTTGTATTCTAGATTTTGCTTTTCTACAAGCAATGCACTTTTCACAAATTTATTGCACATCTCTTTTCATCTTTGGCCAATAGAATGCTCATGCAATACATTCAAAGTTTTCGCAACCTCAAAGTGACCCATTAAACCACCGTCATGTGCTTCACGAACAAGTAATTCACGCAAAGAACAAGCAGGAACACACAATCTATTCTCTTTAAACAAATAATCATCTATCAAATAAAACTTACCAAAAGCTAAATGTCCACATGCATTATAAATCTCGGCAAAGTTAGAATCATTATCATACCTTCACATATTCGAAGCCTAGCAATCTATTATTTATGATGTGTAAAAGAACATGCGTGAAAGTACATCAGCTACGATGTTCTCTTTGCCTTGCTTATACTTGATTATGTAAGGAAAGGTTTCAATGAATTCAACCCATCTTGCATGTCTCCTATTCAACTTACCTTGTCTTATCAGATGTTTCAAGGACTCATGATCCGAATGGATGGCAAACTCTTTTGGTCACAAGTAATACTGTCATGTCTCAAGTGCTCTTACCAATGCATAAGTCTCCGATCCTACATCAAAACACCACCTATTCCCATTCCAGACGCGTAACATTCTATTTCAAATGCTTTCGTAAAGTCAGGTAAAGCCAAACCTGGTGCAGAACATAATTTCTCTTTCAAAAGAACATAAGTCAATTCTTGTTCCTCCCCCCATTTAAACCCAACTAACTTTTTAACAACTTCATTCCAAGGTGCAGCTATTGTACTGAAATTTTCACAAAACGCCTGTAAAAACTAGCTAACTCATGAAAAACTCTTACCTCACTTACCGATTTGAGTGTAGGCCAATCCCGGATGGCCTTAACTTTCTTCTCGTCCATCTCGATACCCTGCACGGTTACAACATAGCCAAGAAACACAATTTTCTCCATGCAAAAGGCACACTTCTTAAGATAAAGGCACACTTCTGCCAATTACCTCCAATTTACTCCTTTTTGCATCTTTCATCCAAAAGTGCCTTCAAAACATAAAACAAAGAATATCAAGGCATTTTATATATAAAACATGGACAAAACATTAGGTAGATGTGGGTGAAACTATCAAATAATATGGTTACATCAACATTAGCCCGAATCATTGCTATCAATACATTAA
>Ga0325400_1003108_pt1 | contig 14859 bp, 5 predicted proteins | sample PopdelMetagenome_2_FD_205662 | JGI IMG/M metagenome (GOLD analysis project Ga0325400, IMG submission 205662) | Populus deltoides microbial communities from Bellville, Georgia, United States - Xylem-PdKOR-R1 | ecosystem: Host-associated > Plants > Phyllosphere > Stem > Wood/Secondary xylem... | reverse complement strand
TAATTTTCATGAATTAAAACTTTAGTGATTATTAGAATATTAGCCAAATTCTCATAGATTCAATAAACTGATTATTAAATCCAATATGCATGCTAAAAAAATAAAACATACCATGTAATTTTTTTTTTAAAAAAAACAAGATATGATTTTTGTATTTTTAAGAAAACTTGGTTATATATAACACACAAAAATAAAAATTTTATTTTTATTTTATATTTTTTGTAAGACCTTATTTGGTAAAAAAAATAATTTTTCTTGAAATGAAAACTACCCAAAACAAGCCTAAAGGGTGTTTGTTAAACACACCTTTAAACCAAATAAACCTTATAAAAAATAACAGTAAACCAAACAAGGCCTAAAGATTGACCCGGTTTTAACCTAACCAGGTTGACCCGATCGAGTTGACTTGAAAACAAACCCAGGACCGAAACATATCCAACATAAGAAAAATATAAAAACTTAAATTTTTTTGTCGAAGCGGATCAAACACATGAAAAATAAAGAACATGAAGAATATTCATTCAGAACCCAGCAAACACAACTCTTAAACCAGACTAGATCTTAAACAATAAAAGGCAGGTTTTTGTTCGCAATCAAGCATAGATTAAGAATCAAGTGTCATTTTGCTTTGATTATTACTAAACATTACGATTTTCTCATAAACAGGTTTCGGTTCAAAACCGAAATCCTAAGATTAAAACCCTCAAAAACATGTTAATAATGCTCGAAAATCCTATATTATTTACTAATAATGATATATGAACTTGTAGAAACCAGAATTAAATCAAAACAAGACTTAAAATTAGCACTTACGACAATGTTTATCAGATGAACACGAAGAACATATGCCCAGCTGCCCAGAAAAAAGTCCAGAATGTCGCTAAACCCATAAAACACATTGTAAGCCTCTAAACTAAACTCTTTTGTCCTTAGCAGCCCACATTATCATAACTAAACATACTTGAATAAAAAAGAACTAATAAAAACAACAAATATCATAACCACGCAAAAAATTTCAAATTTCAAAATTATCAACCTAGAACAACCTATATTTTTTATGCAATCTAGATTCAAATGTCTTTTAAAAGTATGGAACAACACATGGACTCGTGTTTTTTTGAATGTATCTTTTTGACATTATCTCCTTCACTAGTTTTTGAAGCTCCTTTGTTTCCTTAAGATTACTTCTATAGATTTGTCTATTAGAAATAATCGAATTCGGTACTAGGTCAATTTGATATTTTATTCCTTTTATATGTGGCAATCTCCTTGAGATTTCATTATGAAATACATCATTAAATTCCTTTAACAAAGAAGAATAAACACTAGAAACACAAGAATCAAGTTCGTTAGTGTTAAAGTATGTATTTTTATACAAGAGTAAAATCATAGTCATATTAAAAAAATAAATGTGTAAGATCACTTTGTTTTGCTTAAAAATTAATGTATTTCCCTACTTTTTCTACACTATTCTTTTCTCACCCTTTCTTTCTTCTTTCCACACTCAGCCTTCTCCTTGTATTTTTTTTTTTTTTTTTGCTGAATCCTTCAAATTTATCTTTAATGGCCAAAGCTAAATTTTCCCAGCCTAACATTTATTATGCTGTTAATAAAATTTATCAATTTATTCATTCACCTTATATGAGTCATTGGAGTGCGGTCAAGTGAATACTACGCAATTTACAACATACTATTGATTATGTCTTCACGGTACTCGGAAATTCTTTCCACCTGCCTGCTTTCACCGACTCTTAATGGTTATGCTGATTTTCTTGGTCCCAATCTTGTCTGTTGGAAAGCAGAAAACAATTGTATGCTCATCTACAGAGTCAGAATACAACGCCATGGCTAATGGTGTATCAGAGCTTGCATGCGATTCAATCCTAGTTAGGTGAGCTAACATTATGCTGTGATAATTCAGAAGCCACTTATTACCTCCTAAGCTGTTTTTTCATGCACACAGAAAAACATGTTTAGGGTGACTATTATTTTATGCAAGATAAAGTTGCAAAAGTTGTGTTAAATTCATAGCTTCACAAGATTTACTTGCTAATCTTTTAGCAGCAACTGTTTTCAGAGGTCCATGCTTCAGGTCAGCTCACTCTTACCATTAGCTTGAGCAGGCATAGTGTTGTTACTAGTTACATGCCCTGCGCGATGCCGCGGGTCAATTATTTTTTGGATTTCATAAAAAGCTAAGATCTAAAAGTATTAGGTTTTTTTGCAAAGTTATACCCAAGAGTCTTAAATTTAGTTGCAACGCCTAATCCAAGAGTAATATTTATAATATTAATAAAAACATTAAACTTACATAGCCTAAATTTAAGTGGGTTTGACTGTAATACCAGACCCAATAGCATTAGACGTAGGTCTAGCTGCAAGGTCGTGTCATAAATGTGTGATAATTAAATAGATTAGTTAAAAAGAAAAAAACAAAGAAAAAAACCAACAGGAAAATAAAAACTAATGAAGAAAAAGAAAAAAAATATGAATTAACTGGGTTAACCCTTCAAACCAGGTTAACTCGTCATATCTTAAATTCGCATCGTGAAAGTTTGATAATTAAAAAGGAAAAAAAACAAACTAATGGGTTAACTCATAATTAACTGGGCTAACTCGTCAAACCAGGTTAACCTGTCAAACTCGGAATCCGTGTCATGAAAGTTTGATAACTAAATAGAAAAAAAAATTAACATTAACAATTTAAATTAAACAAAAAAATTAATTAAAAAAATAAAATAAAAGGATGAGCCTTTTCACTGTGGACTGCACTGTGCAGTCCATAGTCAAATGCATAAAAACAACAAAAAACAAAAAGAAAAACTAAAGGCATCAGCCGAGAACTACTTAGAAAAAAATTTAATATTAATAAACTAAATTAATTAAATAAAATTAATTAAAAAGAAAAAATACAAGAAAAAAAACCTCTAAGAAGAAAAAAAATTAAATAGAAATAAATTTAACATTAACAAACTAAACTAAACTGAAAAAAATAATTAAAAAGAAAAAAAAATTCAGGTTAACTCGTCAAACCAGGTTAACCCGTGAAACTCGAGATATGTGTAATGAATGTCTGGTAACTAAATAAAAAAAAGTGAACATTAACAAACTAAACTAAATGAAAAAAAATTAATCAAAAAAAATTAAAAAAAATCTGGGTTAACTTGTCAAATCATATTAACCCGTTAAACCTAGGATCTGTGTCATGAAAGTCTGATAACTACATAAAAAAATTTAACATTAACAAACTAAATTAATCAAAAAAATTATGAAAATAAAAAACAAAAAAAATTGACGGGTCAACCTAGAATTAATTGGGTTCACCTGTGAAACCAAGTTAACCCGTGAAACTCGAGATATGTGTAATGAAAGTCTGATAACTAAATAGAAAGAAATTTAACATTAACAAACTAAACTAAATGAAAAAAAAATTAATTAAAAAGCAAAAAATATATATTTCTGGGTTAACTTGTCAAATCAGGTTAACCCGTTAAATCTGGAAAACGTGTCATGAAAGTCTGATAACTAAATAAAATAAATTTAACATTAATAAACCAAATTAAACAAAAAAAAATTTGTTAGAAGAAAAAAAATAAAGAAAGAGGCAAAAAAAAAAATTCTCGAAAGCCATAAAAAACAGCTAAAAAAATAAGACAACTTAAAAAAAAACCAAAAACGGATCAGTGTTTTACTATGGACTGTACTGTGCAGTCCACAGTAAAACACTGATCTGTTTTAGTATATGTTACAATTAATTAAAAAGAAAAGAAAAAAAATTCGGGTTAACTCGTCAAATTAGGTTAACCCGCAAACCCGAGATCTGTGTTATGAAAATTTGATAACTAAATAAAAAAATTAACATTAACAAACTAAATTAAACAAAAAAATTCATTAAAAGAAAAATACCCAAAGAAAAAAGCAAAAAAAAAAACCCATAAAGGCAATAGAAAATCAAAAAAATAAAAAGTAAAAACAGAAAAAAATGGGAAAAAAGTAAAACAAAAAAAAAGAAGACAAAAAAAATAGAAAAAAAATAAAAACAGAAAAATAAATAGAAAAAAAAAGGATTGTTTAGCGTTTCACTGTGAACTTATACAGTGAAACACCGAGTAGTTTTAGTTTTTTCTTATACATGTATTATAACTTATAGATAAGAACTCAGAACTCTGTTCTCATTAATTTTCTTGTATTAGACTCTTGTTACTTATTACATGTACACTGTCCGAAGCCTTCAACTAAGCTTACAGTATTTCGACCTTCACATGTTGTCTTATTGAATGTTATTTAAAAAGTTGCACTGGTTCCTTCAATCTAATACTCTGCTATTATTTGGACTTGAAATGCTGATTTAATCTACTCATTCCTAAAAGGTCCGACAGCAGTTTCAAGTCATTGCCAAAAGTTTATGGGGTTTGCAAAGGATATCCAACTATTATTTGTGATGGAAAGTAGGGGTGAGTATTTCCGGTTTGGTTTGGTTTTCACAAAAAAAAAATCAAACCAATTTATTTATTTATTTATTTTTAAATCAAAACTGAAACCAGTTCAAACCGACTAGTTTCGGTTCGGTTCGGTTAATTGAAAGGAAAAACTGGAAAAAACCAATTTCATCTTGACCAGGCATATCGAGCAGGTTTTTTGAAATTGAAAATAAGAAAGCCAGAAAGAACAAGTGTCAAACGAAAATTTGAAAAAAAATAATTCTCATAACATCCATTACAGTAATCGCAACATGAGCATACTATGACAAATCAACAACCTTGTAAATAAATATGGGAAATGAATATATAATAGATCTACAGAAATCGAAAGAAAAGTAAAAAGGAACAAAAAGATTAAGAGATGAAGATTGAAAATAAGGGCTCCAGAGCTGCTGTTTGGTTGTTTAATCCATGGGCTTAGTCGGTGAGAGTTAAGAATGGTTTGTTCACCAGATCTACTTTGGAGGGAGGGCGGGTTGTGCTTAAAAGCCTTAAAGAAAGGTTGAGAGATGAGAGATGTAGATTGAGAAACATGGGTGGCAAGTTTAGCGGAATTGAGAAACATGGGTGACGGCTAGGGTTTAGAAAGTAGAAGGGAAAAGCTGGAAAGGTAAGTATTTATAGTACCATTGATTATTTGAACCGGTTCGTTTCGGTTTCAGCCGGGGGACTGTGCTGTAAGATGAAGATTAAGAAACATAGACAGACGACGGGTTTGGAGGGAGGCTGTGCTTTTTAATCTTAAAGAATTGAGTGCTTTTTAGTCTTAAAGAATTGAGAAACATAAGTGACGGCTAGGATTTAAAAAGTAGATGGAAAAAACTGGAAATGTAGATATTTATAGTACCATTGATTTTTATTTTTTTAAAACCAGTTTAATTCAGTTTATTCAATTTCAACCTTTTAAAACCAAAACCGAACTGAACCGGCTTGTTTTTTAATTTTTCTAATCGGTTTTTTTTCATGATTTAGCTTTTTTAGTAATTTTTTTATTTTCTCGGTTTAATTGATTCTTGAATTTTTTTACCCACCCCTCATTGAAAGTTGAAAGTTGTGTGAAGCATGGTCATATCCTTCCAAGACCGAATGGTAGCATTTCTAGCCAGTATTTGCATGCCATATAACAAGGCCTCTCAAGAAGTCGCAAAGCAAAAATGCTGCGCACGATTGATTACCTGATCTACAACTTATCAGTAACATAATCATTTCTCTCGCAACCATTACAAACATGCCCTTGAAATTCAAACAAAAATACAGCACGAATCATACATGTAAACAATCCTGGTTGAGGACACGAATCATACATGTAAGCATCGAAGACAAATCTTGGCGACATTGCCAAGTGGTAAGGCGGGCGACTGCAAACCCTTTTTCCCCAGTTCAAATCCGGGTGTCAACCTGTGCTCTCTAGCACAAAACTTGAACTCCTACCTCCGAAACATCCCTGAACCTTGAAGTGCTTGGCCATACTCTGCAATGATTGCAGAGCCTTTAACTAATTCCCAGATCTTGGCAGAATTTTTCAACCAGTCACGTTCTGAGACTGTCCTAGCAAAGGACAGGGCGTTCATTGATAAAACCTGAAGAAACAGCAAGCCTTTTCAAATTTGCAGACATTGTAGTTTGTCAAGGGAAAAGAATATCAATATCTTTGTTGATAGGTTTTATCTTATCAGATGAGGAAAAAAATATGTGATTGCACTTGATCATAAGAGAGAAGGAGAGAAACCTGATCTCGCAACTTCCATAGTGCAGAGATGTAACTTTTGTACTGAGCTTTAAGAGAGTCATCTTTGTCCTTTAATGGAATGACAAATAAATTGATAGATTTTGAATCTGGATCATTATCATGACTGTTTGAAGGCACAGAATAAGAGATCTGCTCTTTTTCCATGCTTCCACCCCTTTCTTTGATGAATGATGAGGAGCTGAAATATTGTGCTAGTTCCTTCCTCAGTTCCACAAAATTACATGGAGTAAAATCTTTATCTTGCAGCCTGCAAAAAAGAGGATTAGATAGGTGCTTCTGCTCCCAGAAAGAAAGAACTCCATATCACATAATACCAAGATAACTTTGAATAAGACTTCGAGCAATTAGGAAATGTTATTGAAGTTGAGCAACATCGTTGACAGACAATGCACTAGATGCAAAAATGTTGATTTGAGATCTGTATCTCCCCATTTATTGTAGATGTACATGCAAAAATTTTGAAAATCATTGTCATGCTATTGTAGATGTACCATCATTCCAAGGATTTTATTTCATGAAATCCATAGAAACTGTTCATTGACGATAACAGCTTTATTTCTATTTATTTCTATGGCTGCATGTGAGCCCAGCAGAATACATCTGGCCAGTCATGAAAACATGCTCACATGTGCATAACTCTTAAAATTTCCTGGTCGTTACTGCAAGTGAGCATATCTTGACCACCATGAATACAGAACAAGTGACTTCCATATATTCTAATGCAAGAGCGAAAATAATGACAAGCCTAGAACAGACCTAGCCTTCATGCATTAATAGATCATTAATCAAGTGTTACGTGATCGCAGTATTTTGTTAGCTAACTTGGGCTTCCTAAAAGCAAGAAATATATCTTTGAAAATCAGAGTGGGGTAACAAGACAGAAAATTGAACACCCTGATTATCAATACAATAATTACATATGAGATATGCCCTACATGGAGAGGGGGGAAAGTTGATCATGTCAACAAGTATTTTATACAACTTATTTCAAAGACTCACTACCGAATTACTTTTTCTCCATAAGCTAAGTTGCAATTTATTAGAATTGAACAAAATGATAACTCACTTTGTATGTACAAAGAGTGGAGTAGCCATATACTCTTCAGCCTCAGAGACTTTATCCTTGTTTTCTTTTTCAGGCCCCGCATTAGAGCTCTGCAAATATGCAGAGTTTAGTGAAGATGGATCAGGTATGCCATGTTTCAGCAAGTCAACCTGCAAATACATAGCACCCCAGTAAGATTTATATAGATTGTACAAGATAGATAAACCAAGTGAGACATTCAAGTTGAAAGCAAAAGGACAAACAAAATGTAAGTGTCATAGAACAGGTATTTGAGAAAAGGCAACACATCAGAATATCCAGTTTCTAGTGATCTTGAAACATTGGCCAAGAAACAATAAATGACTAGTATCATAGCTTTTAATAAAAAATGTTCTTTCATACCATGAACAAAGACAGAGTGTAGTTTCATGCAACTTCAGTACAGATATTTAAGTTGTGATAAAACATAACTACCTACTTTGTGAGGAACAAGAACTACACAAGAAAAAAAAATAAACATTCATATACGAACAAAGCATTAGAAGGCAGCTAAAGTAAACAAAAATACATATCAAATTGCAAAAAGTTACAAGAGTATGGCCTGAATAAAGAATTACTTTCTGAGTGATAGAATAACATATTACCATGTTCTCATAAGGCATAGGCCATCAGGCATCGCAAGAACAATCAGACACCTTGTTTTTGCTATCTCTCCTTTGTGCTCATCGCATATTCAGGTATACATTAGATTTGGACACTTGTAGAAATTTATTTTCATTTTCCCAGGTTATATATGGTAGTTACTTTTTCAATATGGGAGCACATTAGTTCTCACTAATGCTACAAGCATACATGAAGGCATTGTCCTCTTATCCTCCTTATTGAAGTTGCATCCCAGAAAAACTTTAAATTCTACGCTTGGATATTCGAACCTTTATCCAAATTCCTCATTTGTATTAAACTCCAATAAATCATCTTTTTTTTTAAAAAAAACATCTAGCCATTTCAAGTCCCGGGCAACAATGTTTTTCAAGTACCTTCATATGAAGTTTAAAGATATACATCTGACCTAACATATAGTTTTGAAATAATCAGTGCATGTGTGACCATATACAACCATGAGGATATAGTACCAAAAACCATCTAACAACTATATTAGCAAATTCTTAAAGGAAGCAGTTTGTGTCTTACCAGATAAAGTTAGTATCCTCAAGCCCAACTTATAAAGATTAAATCAGATTTGAGATGCATTGTTGGATAAGTGATGTTGAGAAACAACGATGATTGATGTGTGATGATGAAATTATTGAGAAAATAGTAGTAGATACATAAGTTATTCTGGAAAGGAATGGGCAAGCCATGATTTGTTCACATTCTGCTAGATGCTAGTTGCACTTTGTTGAAATAAAAAATGTACTATGATTGCCTTGTCATACATAATAATCTCTTCCACAAAGCCACAAGGTGCAAAAATCCCATACAGTACTCCATCACTGACCCAATACAAGAACCGGTGAATTTGAACAAATAATACCCAACTTATACAAGCGCACTTGCCAATATAATCATAATCTTCATACATAAAGTCTTCTGTTTTCTTTTTTTTTTTCTTGACAACAAAGAAATGAGGGCTGGTAATCTAGATTTTTTTGTGATTTTTGGTTTACGGGTTTGGATGGGATTGGACTCTAATACCAAAATTGATATGGGATAGGGTAGTAGCAAATGTAGAGAATTCCCTATTGCAGAGGGAAAACTTGAGCAAGAAGAAAGAACAACTTATAAATGAGGGCAAATCCCTATAGAAGAGGGTTGAAGGATTTGAAAGAATCTGTGTCTTTTACAAAGGATATGGTTTTATATAGTGTTTGACACCGACAAACTGTAGTATCCTCAACTAAATAGAAAATATGAATCCTAACAATATATTACCTTTTAATAATAATAATAATAACACCATAGAAAGATACCTAAATAACAATAAAACTCTTAATGTACTAAATTACAAACAAACAAGTAAGCTTTCTTGTTCCTATATTGTGCATCAAGTTGATATTTTTGTCCGAATTATGAGCACAGATTAACAAAGAAAAAAGAAAATTCCTAGTGACTATCCAACGAACAGAACTAGATTGTCTAAAGAAAGCTGTCTATTCCCAAATTTATGGAGCATACAACATTAGTATGTGCAGAGGCCATGAAATAAGAAATACCGTCAACATTAAGTGCCGCATACTATCATCATAAACTCCATCTGATACCACCAGCAGGACATGACAAATGGAAGCTAGGAGAACACCAAGCTATAATGAATCCTTGCAGCACAACCAGAAACATAGAAGTTCATTAGGCATTTTATCTTTCAATAACTGTAAGGATGTACTTGCAAGAAAATATGATGGATTATGCACAATCAATAAACACAGTTATTATATTTTACTCCAACCATGAATGAATCCTTGCAGCACAACCAGAAACATAGAAGTTCATTAGGCATTTTATCTTTCAATAACTGTAAGGATGTACTTGCAAGAAAATATGATGGATTATGCACAATCAATAAACACAGTTACTATATTTTACTCCAACCATGAAATTAGAAGTAAAGTTCCTCTCCAGTTACCTGAATAGCTGTAAGTTCATGAGCCAACTCAGTAGAAAGGTTTTCACCGCTTAAAACTGAAATTGTGGATGAGCCATCAGGTCTCATCATCTCTGCCAAAACAGAAGGGCTAAAAACAGGCTGCAAATTAAGAAAAAAAAAAGTTAAAAAAGTATAAGAAAAGGAGAAGATAAAATTTTCAGTATACTATATGAGGATAGACAGAAACAGAAGACGGCATAGCATTTGCTTTGTGGTATCAGAACAATGAATATCAATTAGGGGTGTAGGATTTGATGTTCGTAAACCAAACAACTGTTTTATATGTGTAGACAAGTGACCTTGTTAAGTAGTAAGTAAATTTAGTGCAAGAATTACACAACAATAGTCTTTTACATGGATGAAAATGAGATGGATAACCCGCCCATCCCACCTAAACAGAGGGTGTAAAATGAGCAGGGTAGGTGGGTTTTGGTGTAAATTGAATAGGTTGCATGTAGTTAGTGTCCTAGGATAAAAGAAGAGACAGAAACAATAGGGGAAGAAACATGATTGGTTGCACAGAAGGAGACGAAGACATAAAAATAAATGTCTCGAGAATAGTTTTGGAGTGAATTTTGTCCTTTCAAAATAGAAAGGACAAGAGGACATGTCCAGTTTGTCCCAAATATCTTCGTCTCTTTTGTCTTAAGACGTAAACAAACGCTACCTAAGAGAACCCCAATCAGGCACAGGACAGGGCAGATTTAAGGATCTCCAGACCTGATTACACAGTGTATTACTCTCCCATATGTATGTGTTCTCTTCCCATCCTTATCTCCTAGAGTAATCATCCCATCTCTATCTCCATGCTCTTTTATCAATAAGAGCCGATCAATCAATTCCCTTCAAGTTGGACTCAAGCCAATTTCTACTTGAATCAACAAAATATTAACTGAAACTGACAGTTTTTTGTGAAAAGTCTGGGATGAGAATCTTAAAGATTCAGATGAGTTTAGGAAAAAACAAATGAATTCAAGAGACTAGATAAAGTCATTTTTAGATTGAGCCCCTGAACCCAAAAATCTAAAACGCAGAGCTTCAAATCAGCCAAAGCGTGCATTATTTATATTCATTTATGTTTCGCGAACTCATTTAAGTTTAATAGGATAAAATCTTCAGATTGAGTTTATGAAACTGTAACTTCAATTATAAAAAAAAATGCCTGACCTGGGTATCAAGAAGAATAAGCCTCTCAGCAGATATCCTGGGTTCAATTCCCACAGTACAATGCCTTGCCATTGCTCGGTTATCTTCAGACTGCACAGTAAACGGCGGAAGCATCCCTGTATTTATTATATATATATAGCATACAGTAGGTATTGTCATCGTTTTTGTTCATTCCTTTGTTAAAATAACTTGTAAGGAATCAAATATAAGTGGGTAACCTGGCGAGGTTCCATCAAAGCCATAAAGCTCATTCAAGATTGTGGACTTGCCAACCCCAGGCGGCCCAATTATTCCAACCACTGTAAAATCTGTATTCTCCGTCAGGAACTGATCCGATCCAAAATGTATGAATAGATTAGAAATAAATATATAAAAACAAATAATTTACGAAACTGAGGAAATTATTATGCTATTTGAGTAGTGGTATTTGTTACATACAGGGAGAAAGCGATCAATGTGGAAGTCCCAAGAATCGGAGAGGAGATTGAGAGAGGTAATTGAAGGGAGACGAGACCGATGGTGATGGTGCGGCGCTGTTTCGTCTTCGCGTCCAAATTTAGCAGCAGCGGCAGACACCGCCGGTCCAGAAGTCACCAATCCGGGAGGCTTTGCTAGTAGGATTTTGGGAGCCTGTGACTGTGATGAAGAACTCCCTGCCATTTCATTCATTAACAAACAATATGCAGTCACTACTAGCTTTCTGGTTTCGAGTTTTGTTTCTTTCAGTTTCACTTAAACGGTCAAACCCTAAGCTTTCGAAATCATGATATGTTACCCGTTGTCCTTTGGTTTTTGTTTTTAAAAAATATTTTAAAATAAATTAGTATTTTTTTATTTATTTTAAATTAATTTTTTTATATTTTCAAATAATACAAGTTAATATTAAAAATAAATTTTAAAAAAATAAAAAATATATATAATTTTAATATATTTTTAAATAAAAAATATTTTAAAAAGCAGCATTTAATATAACATCAAACATGATTTTAATAAGCTAATAAGCTAATGCAATTTAACTTATTTTTTAAAACATATTTTTTCAGTTAAAATTATATCTAAATAATTATTTTTAATTATTTTTTATATTAGCATATTAAAATTATTTAAAAATATTTAAAAAACATTAATTTAATGTTTTTAGATAAAAAAAATTAAAAATTAAATTGTAATGTAAAAACAAATATTCAAGTGCTTTTCAAAAAAAAAATCACTTTAAAAAAAAATTTAAGTATTTTTTAATGGTTTTGATTTGCTGATATCAAAAATAAAAATAATCTTAAAAAATATCATTTTAATATATTTTTATTTAAAAAATATTTTTGTAAAAATATTATACACTGTATTACCAAACACGCGCTTAACATGATATATAACTAAATAAAATTTACTCAAAACGATTTGGTTACTTGAAAATCTTTGAATTCAAATAATCTAAATTTTAATAAATTTCAATATTGTAATATATTATATTTATTTTTGAAGAATTAGTAATTTTGGTATTGTGTTTAAAAATACAAGATCAAAATAAAATCTAATAAAAAAAATATATCATCCATTATATTATCAAACACTCATTTAACATGGTAACTAAATAAAATTTAATCAAAATGATTTGGTTGCCAGAAAACCTTTGAGTATTTTAGCAAATCTCGATATATCGTAATATATTAGATTTATTTTTGAAGAATTAGTGATTTCAATCTTGCTATTATTTTATTTAAAAAATAAATCAAAATGAAATTTTTATAAAATGAACACACATTTTAAAGAAATAGGAACTCATTTTAAGAAAAAATAAAAATCATTAATAGAAAAAATAGAATAGCTAGCGTAGGATAAATAAAAACATGATATATAGAAAAATAGAATAGACGAAGATCTAGCTAGTTTTCATTAAATAAAAGGCAATGAATGAATGCAGTGGTGGTGAAGCAATAGCATCTTCAGGTGAGATGGAATCGGTTGAACGCTTGCATAATAAGTGAATAAGAACATATGAAGATTCTTTACTTTAAAAAGAGCTGCGTGTAACAGTTCTAGCAGGAGTCGAGCCGAAATAATGCTGCCGTCCATGGCTACTCTGTAAATGAAGATTGAATCATTAGGTAAGGTGATCATGGAAAAGCAAGCAAGCAAGCAAGCACGAAGGCTATATATCCAGGTTGCTTTCATGAATCGACGGTGGGCTAATCAGTCAAAAAATGCAAGCACGAAGGCTATCCAGGTTGCATACCTCGACACAAGCATTGACAGGCATGCTGATTGTGAGTCGAGGTATCCTTGTTCTTGTAGCATGAAACTATGATAAATACTTTTTTTATGGCAACGATCCTTACTCGCACAAATACTTGTATTCTTAAAAGTTTATGTTTTATAATTGATTGCTTGCAACAATATATTGGTAATCTTCTTATAAACTCTAAATTACTCAAGATTTTTCTAATAAGATCCCTGAAATTCTTGAAAAGTCTTAAATTTACAGTTTTCATTGTATATATCTTAAAATATTAAATCACTAACTCTTCTCCTTCTAGAACTCATGTCTCTCTGGCCTATATAAAGATAAAATAAGGGTGGATTTGATGATATAACAGATAAGGTATAATAGTCGATTCAAGCCTAATATAAATATCAACCACGAATAAGGGTGGATGAATCATGAATAAAATTTTCAATTAAAAAATCAATTTAGATTTTCTATTTCTGACATAATTTTCTTTTGTCTAATTGAATGATATCAACAACCCTTATCTTCGTGAACAAAATCATGAACCCGCCAATATTTTGTGCTATGTCAGGTGATATCAAAACCTAGTTTTAAGATAACCATTTAGGTGGTGGTCCAGTGGTAAAAGTTTGGGACCAAGAGATTTGCTTCCTCTGTAGTCTCAGGTTCGAGCCATGTGGTTGCTCATATAATAGTCACTGGAGGCTTATATGATCGTTAACTTTAGGGTCCGTGGAATTAGTCGAGGTACGCGCAAGCTGACTCGAACACCTATATTAAACTTTAAAAAAAAAAACCTAGTTTTAAGATGGCCAAGCAAGGTAATGATGATGGAGAACGTCTTACAAGGTTGGAGCAGGGAGTGGAAGAAATGACTAGGAGCATTTGGATGTTAATTGAACTTGTTTAGGTATGCAAGCCAACGATCCAACCTCACAAATCCTAAGGACAGCACATTTGTGACTAAATAAATTTTTATATTAAAATTAAATTAAAAAAATATTAAAGTATCAAATATTTATAGTTTTAAAAGTAAAAGGACTAAATTAAACTTGTTATAAGAACTTTATAACCATCACTCATTTGTGATTTTTTTTTTTATATTTTGATCCTCTATCTTTAAATTTCATATTTAATCAACAAGATTAATTCAATTGCTTTTAAATTTGATCCCAAAAAATGCAATCACAAAAAGAAATTTAAAGATCAAATTAAAAAAAATATTTAACAATAAATCTATAATAAAATATAAAAGGATAAATAGTATGTTTCTTCGAAGACCAAAGCGTTTTAGTTTTTTATTTATAACCTATTTAGAAACACGGGCCAGCTCGTGTTTTTAAAAAATTTAATTTTTTTATTAAAAATTAATTTTTTTATATATTTTAAATTATTTTGATATGCTAATTTTAAAAAACAAAAAATTACTTTAATATATTTTAATATAAAAAATATTTAAAAAAACAATCACATTTCTCATCCCAAACAGATTAGATAGTAGCACGTTGAATGGTTGATAAAAATGGAACAAATATAGCCCAAAGC
>Ga0325400_1003107_pt1 | contig 14860 bp, 9 predicted proteins | sample PopdelMetagenome_2_FD_205662 | JGI IMG/M metagenome (GOLD analysis project Ga0325400, IMG submission 205662) | Populus deltoides microbial communities from Bellville, Georgia, United States - Xylem-PdKOR-R1 | ecosystem: Host-associated > Plants > Phyllosphere > Stem > Wood/Secondary xylem... | reverse complement strand
GTTATAGGCTATTTAAGTTGATTCATGCTAAACTAAGTTATTAATTGGGTTTTGTGCTCTTTTTATTTTTTATCATTAATTTTGGACTTGTTTAGTTTTAATTTGGGTTTTATTTTTTAAATTGGGTTCATGACAACTCATTAGTCATTGTTTAGCGTATATTAAGTATTTTAGGTTTTAGTTTTAGTTGAGTTTTCTTTTGGGCATTTAATATATAATTCAAAGGGGGTTTATTAGAGTTATTTGATAAGACCATTTAAGTGTTTGTATACTGTAAATTTTGGTAGCTCTGTCATTTGAATTGAATTTATATGTTTACTTATTAAAGAACAATTAACTTATCAAAGTATAATTAATTTTGTGGTATTCTTCCTATACTTAAGATTCTTAGTTCATATAATTAACGGATCCAAGTTCTTTCCAATACCTTTGTTTCTTTAATTAAGATAATTTTTGGGTCAATGTTTCTTTATTGTGGGTTCAAGAGTTCACATAATTTACATCCTAATATAACAATACATAAAAAAAGTGAAGACCAAAGTAAAACACTATAACAAATAGGGTTGTACAATTGTAAGAGTTTAAAATTTAGAGATTGATATGAAATTTAATTAAGAAGTTAGCATATTTTCACAAAGGAGTTATATAATTAATTTAACTACAACTAAAAAGCATCAGTCTTTCACTATACGAATCCATAATGAAAGGTTGATTTTGCCCTTGGTGGGCAAAGTTAGCTATAGTGGTATATAGGTTTTTTTCACGAGGCTTATCAATAATTATGTTAAAGAAGGGTGTTAATTAGTAATTTTATGTTTTTTCTACAATGTAATTACCAAATAACCCTTAAAAAAATTCCCTTTGATTCAGGGGCTTTTCAGGTTTTTTTCTTTTTTTCTGTGCATGTTAATTACTTAAATGTCCCTAAAAAATAAACTCCTTTTACTATTGATGCAAGGTCATTTTAGGTTTTTTGCTATGATTTTTTTTTTGTAATTCTCACGTAGGGTTAGGGGTGATTTGATATTTTAATATATAAATTAATTTTAAATCCAAAAAGCTGCTAGCGCCACCCCCGTGCTTCGGGTGGCACGTGCGGTGCCCACACAACGTCGAATGCTGTCGTCCGGGGCGACATTCGAGGTGCCTCACCACCCCTGTCATGGTGGTGAAGTGCATGTTTGTTGGCGGCGCGTTGAGGGGTGTCGACAAAGGGTTTTTCCCTTCTCTCCTCTTTTCCCTCTCTCTACCTAGAAAAAACATGTTGACCATTGGAAAAAAACAAAAAAAGTCTAGGTATTTGTTTGTTAAGTTAAATTAAGTTCTCATTCTTTTGATTGCAACGTGTTTAGTGTTGAATAAGTTATTGAGTTAATTTTTTTTTCAATTTCATCCCTTGATACTTTATTTTTATATCAGATTTGATCCTCATTCTTTAAATTACAATGTATTTGGTCGTGGATCATATATTAAGTTAATTATTTTTTCAATTGCATCCCTTACACTTTGTTTTTATATTAGATTTGGTTCTTATTTTTTTAATTATGATGTTTTTCATCTTGAATCATTTTTTGAATTAATTTGTCTTTTTGGATTTCATCCCTTAACATTTATTTTTATATCAAATATGATCCTCGTTTTTTTGATTGTTATTTTTAGTTGGTTTTATCCTTTTCTTAATTGAAATTGTTTTCCAATTTCATCCCTTAAGATTTGTTTTTTTATGTCAAATATGGTTCTCTTTTTTTTCAAATCTACATTTTTCAAATTGTTTTTTTCATATTTATCCGAGTTCGCTTAATTTTGAAAATTATACTGGGTTATATTGAGTTCGCTTTAGTTATACTGAATTTTGAAAGTTATATTGAGTTCGCTTTAGTTATTTTTAAGTATTTGTAAAAATTGATTTGTTATATTGAGTTCGCTTTAGTTATACGGAGATCACTTTAGTTATACTGAGTTATACTGAGTTCGCTTTAATTATATTGAGTTCATTTTAATTGTAAAAATTGATCTCGTTTTAATTGTAAAAATTGGTTTGTTATACTGAGTTATACTGATTTGTTATACTGAGTTCGCTTTAATTGTAAAAATTAATTTGTTATATTGAGTTCGCTTTAGTTATACGGAGTTCGTTTTAGTTATACTGAGTTTGCTAATTATTTTTAAAAATTTCATTTATCATCATTGAGTTCGTTGTAAATTTATTTTCTTTATTTTTTTATGTTTGGATTCTTTTGTGAATTTGATTTTTTTATTTTACCTTTCTATTTAATATTTTTTGATATTTAAGGTTTGACATGGTACTGGTCGTGGGTTTTAATGACTTTACTTGGTTTTACTAGTGTTTTTTTAATATTTTTTTATAATTTTATATTTTGATTCATAAAATTTGATGAACATTACTTTTTTAGTTTTTTTTTATTATATTGAATCGTTGATTTTTTTTTTAATTTTTAAAATATAACAATAACACTTTGACATTAGCTTTTTTAACGGTAAAGAAGGCAAAGCATGAGAAATCAATCTAGTTATTTATTATATCCGTTAGCCACCAATCTTCTTCTCTCACACGCCATCATCGTTTAAAACGTACAATAAAGCAGCCCATTTTTCAAGAGCAAATAAAACACCCACACTTCCTCTCACTCAATTCTATTTTCCGGGAAAAATCAATTTCTATTTCTGTATCCGTTGGAATAGAGTGATGGATCTGTGGGCAGTCCATGTAAAGAATACAACTGGAAGCCCTTTTTGTTTGAGAAATCATTCAATTCCAGAGAAATCATTTGTTTCCTCTAATTTTGGGAAATTTAGGGTTTTGAAGCATAAAATTTCTTCTTCCGGGTATCATTCTTTGGGAGTTAAAGCTATGGCTAAGAAGAATAGTAATGATAACTCCAATTCCTCTTCTCCTTCTCCATCTGGTGCGTTTTTTTTGTTTTATTTTGTTTTTGATATTAAGGTTTTTATTCATATTGAAATTTAGGGTTGAATTATTGGTTTGATTTTTGTTTATCATTTTTGGTATGGTTTTGATGATACTATGTGATTTGATATTTGTATTGAATAAAAAAGAGATTGAGATTGAATTGATGAAAAGAAATGGACTTTATTTAGTATATTTTTTTTCTTCTTATTTTTGTTTTTTTATGCAATTAGAGAAATTTGAAGGGATTGGAAAGAGTGAATCCGAAGAGAAGTGACCCGTTTGGATTTGGTTGACTTTCTGAGGATGGCAAATTTTTCGTGAAATTATTAAAATTACTGGGAGGGATAATGGAATTGTAAGTGGATATGTTGAAATCTTAAATCTGTAGGTAAAAATGTCATGGAAAACCCAGTTCCTCTAGTTTGTGTGATTTAAAGTTTCGGTTGATTTGGACAGACACATGCTCTAGTTTGCTTGACGTAATTGGGTAGCTGACTTAGGCTGTTTGTTTTTGTGGTCGAAATTGCGCTTAGGTGTGTTTCAAAAGTGTGTTTGACATGAAAAATATCAAATCGATGTTTTTTTAGTGTTTTCCGATGATTTTGATGTGCTGATATAAAAAATAAAAAAAATAATTTTGATGTATTTTCAAGCAGAAAAACACTATGCACCACAATACCAAACACACTATAACTCTTTATGTGGTTAAGTTGTAGGCGGCTGATTTTCTTGAAGGATTGTTATGGTTATTGAGATCAGCAATGCTGCATCTTTTGTTAGAGATAAAGGTTGTAGCTTTAGGATTTTTGATAAGTGAATTGTTAAGTTTTGCTCAGAGTTTATTTAGTCAACCAGTGCATTGATTGATAAAATTATTATTGAAGTTTGGCTTTGTTGTAGCTGCCTGATGTGAAATAAATTGTAACTTTAATAAATGGAAAGAATAAAATGGAAAATTGGTTGGGCTAGAGCATATATGATATCTTTCGAAGACATCGGTCCTTTCAAGATCCCTAAGATCTCCCCTCTACAGCCTTATCAACTCCATCTCCCTCATTCTCTAGGATGGCTGAAAATAATATTTTTAAAATATATTCTGATTGTGGAGTTTGGTAGAATGGATGAAAAAAACTTTTGTGCGATAAATTGACCTGTATAAAATACTTCAATTCATCATATACAAGAGTCATGCAAGACTCGACTCAAAGGGATTTTGAAAGGTTAAAGTTAGATATTTGAATATTAATAGAAATTTAGTAGTGTTAATTTTTTCATTACAAACTCTCCCAGCAGCCTCCCTACATTCTCATGAACTAACATCTTGCAATCTTCAATATATTTATCACGTGTCTCATCAAGAATATAGTAGTCTATTAGAAGGTTTTGCTAGAAAAATAACATAATTCCAGACTAAATCTCGAGAGCAGCGACATGGATTATTTTCCTCCCTTCAATTATATTTGGGGCCACCACATTGTGAGCTACTTTGGTCCTAAATTATTTTTTACCACTTCAATCCATGTTATTTTTGCTGTACCACACCTCATATTCACGAGATTTACTTTTATGGTACTGTCCTGGCAATGACCTGGATATCTCAAAATATCTCAAATCAGTGGATCCTATTCCCTTAAATATAAATATTGTGAACTAAGTTAAGGTATGAATTTTTATTATTTTCACAATTTAGGGTACATAAAATATTGATTTGCTTCAATCATATGTTTTGGGCGATCCAAGTGATTGCTAGTTCGATTCTATGTAAGAAAATCTCTATATTCACCCCTTTACTTCAATTTATTCACTTTCATCTCTAAATGAATCAATATGTTGGAAACACAAAAAATGATTACATAAGAAACTAGCAAGACCACAGCAAGGTGGAGGTGGCATCTATGAGGATACGTTAGTAAGGTTATGTGATTATTTGTGGAAACACCCATACATGTAAGTGGAATCAGGTTTTCCTTGTAAAAGAGGTAAAAATTCTGGTATCAATTACAGGAGTAGGTTCAAGGTTTATGGCTATTATAGGTTCTGTATTATGAACAGTATCATTGGGATTTTTCTTGTGTGTATTAGGCTAATTGATGGGATTCAATGATTGGGGTTTTGAAGGGAAATTGTTGAAGGTTTCAAGAAGTGACAATTCTATCTGAAATTTGATTGCTTGCAAACATAATTTTATAGAGTTTTTAATTGATCTTAGCTCTGAAGGACCTGGCTGCTAATTCTATGAGCTCTTTGAGTCCCACATCACATACTTTTCAGTTTTGACAACCAAATAAATTGCTGCTAATCATTTGTGGTCAAAGAATCTGGGTTTTACCAACTTAATGGTGTCTCTCAATGATGCAAGCAGTTACTGTTTAATACAGCTTACTCATCACCACTAAGAGATGGTTGCATGTGTGCTTTTCTGCCAGATTTCCCAATTGTTGTAAGTCTTTGATAGAAACTTCCCTGCTTATTTAGTTCATCCAATTGTATGTATGCCACCGTGGAATTATGTTTGCTTCCTCTAATGATGTAGTGATTGATCACTATTGCTTCCTTCTCATTTTATATTTTTTCAGTGCTATAGTTTAATCATCATGTTTGTTGAGGTCATGTGCCATGTTGAACCAGTCATTTTGAACCATCATTAGAGAATTACATTTTCCCCTAAATTAAACAATAAGAGAAAAAGAAAAGAAAGAGTGGTAATAATCATTTTTCATTATAAATCTTTCACTAATACACCATCATTACTGATGTTACCTGCTTTCATTAGCCATGCTCATTGAGTTTGTTCCAGTAGTTCTAGAAGTGGATAATACTATAATATGCATGCAGATTATTGGAATACATTACTTTTATTCACATTTTTTCCTTAGGGACTTGGTTGATTTGGTTTGTTATTTTATTCTTTTCCTTGTTTTTGGGGAAATATGTAGGGGCTAATTAAAGGATATTTATACACTGCATGTTTAAAATTCTGAGTACATTTGTCTGTTTTTTGTACCCTTTCAAGTACACCCTTTATTTCATTCTGGCTGAGAATCAGCACACATAATGACAGATTTGCTCTTTTTGAAAGTTATACTATTGTTTTCGTTATGATTAAATGAACACAGCCGGAATGGTGATGCCTTGATGTTGAAGGAAAGATAGTATATTGAATTTTGAGTTCATTATAACTTAGTTTTGTAGTTTATGAAAATACATTAATTAAACCCTGTAGTTTATCAAAAACAATTAAATAGTCCTTTGACTTGAGGTAACCATCTTTAATTTAGTAGTATTTTTATTCCAAAAAATGCCCTTTTTTTCTCACCAATCTTTCCATCCTATATACATTTCTTTTCCTCTTTCTATTTCCCAAAATAATAAATAATTATAAATTGGACAAAGACATGAAATAGAAGAAAAGGATGGAGTTATAAATGGATTTAAAAACATAAGGATTAAATATATAGTTTCTGAAATCATGATGACTAATTAATTAGTTTTGCTGTAATACGGGAACTAAGTTGTATAATTAACTCTTGATTTTTTGCCTGCTAAAGTTGCAAATTAATTTAATTTTGCATGGTATGTGTACAGGAAATGGAGATGGCTCAAAAGGAAGTAACCCTCCTGATGGGAACAAATCCAACGACTATGCTTCCCAAAAGTCTCACAGGGTAAACTTGGACTGGAGAGAGTTTAGAGCAAATTTATTTGCTCAGGAGCAGGTGAACTTTCTTTACTTTTTGGGCTGTATATCTGTTTTGTTTTGAATGTTATAATTATGAAGCTCTAGAAGATGACTTTAACTTTCATGTTATGGCTCACCGTTTGACCCTTTATTTTTGGACAATATAAACTTTCATTTGCTGTCACACTAGATCTTTAGATGGTCCAGCATAGGAGCATTAATTCCCATTTGATTCTACCCTGTCTAGTTTGTCCATGAATGAGCTGCTCCATGTAAGGAAAAATAAATCTATTTCATGATTTTGTGGAAGAACTTGATTTTCTAGCTCCTGCTGGGTTCTCACTTCTCAGATAATGGCCTGGTCCATCAGAAAAGGGGAAATAACTTAATTAAAATTTGAAGCATTTGATTTTTTTTTTGTATGTTCCTACACTGTTTCCATGACCAAATGAATGACCCCAAATTTCCCTAGAGGTTATGAGTTATGACATCTGGTGTAATTAGGTCAACAAAATTTCCCTAGAGCTTATCGTCAAGTTTGCTTGTTCTTTTTTACTTCAAAATTTGCACTTGAAATGTTTTCACAGGCAGAGAAGGCAGAATCTGATGCTCACAGCCAAACTGGGACACCCCAAGAGTTGAAACCCCTTAGCCTGAAATGGGCCCACCCTATTCCTGTACCTGAGACTGGTTGTGTCCTTGTTGCTACAGAAAAACTTGATGGAATTCGCACTTTTGAAAGAACCGTTGTTCTCCTCCTCAGATCTGGAACCAGACATCCACAAGAGGGACCATTTGGAGTTGTCGTTAACCGTCCACTGAACAAAAAGATTAGGCACATGAAGCCCACAAATATGGAATTAGAAACCACTTTTGCTGATTGTTCTCTTCATTTTGGTGGACCTCTTGATGCAAGCATGTTTTTATTAAAAAGTCGGGAGAAGAAGATTAAAGAGTTCGAAGAGGTGATCCCTGGCCTGTGTTTTGGTGCTGGAAATAGTTTGGATGAAGCTGGAGCACTTGTGAGAGAAGGGGTGCTGAAGCCTCAGGATTTCAGATTCTTTGTCGGTTATGCTGGGTGGCAGCTAGATCAGTTGAGGGAGGAGATTGAATCAGATTATTGGTATGTGGCTGCATGTAGCTCAAATCTGATTTGTGGGGGTTCATCAGAAAGTTTATGGGAGGAGATTTTGCAGCTAATGGGTGGTCATTACTCGGAACTAAGCCGAAAGCCCAAGCAGGATATGTAGGTTTATGAGCTATATCGGTGTTCCCAAAATCAATAAGCCATTCCAGAAGCTAAAGCCAGATATGTAATTAAGGTAATGAAGCTAGATGTACATAAACTTGCCATCTTTATTAATCAGAATCTCTTTTTTCTCTCATTTTCCCGTAATAACCTGGGTATAACGGCTCTTTTATGCATCGATGAACTCTTAAAAATCACTGAAGAAAAGTTACGCAAGTCTACCTGTTGCAATCAATCCTTCTGAAAGTTATTTCTGGACAATTTTCATAAGTGATATCTTATTTCTTAAGTGAACATAAACAAGGACCGACTTCTTTGGACAATTTTCAACTGGGATTTCCGATTTCTTCAATTTAATTTATTTCTGGATGCGGATTTCTTGTTTATTCTGAAAGGCCTGGATTTTTATAGTCAACAGGCAATGAAAAACACAAAGCATCATTTAGCCATTAAACTACAAGTCGACTCCTAGCCCAACTGAGCTTTATGTTCATTAAAATAAAATTGGAATTGCCAGGTGCCGCCCTCCACACTCCAGTCCCCATATGAGCTCGGCAATCATATAGATTAAGCAAATGATCATCTGTAAGCATCTCCATGGATCTCAACACGAAATCTTGACGGGCTAGTGTCTAAATTACCAGCAGGGAGAATGAAAGTACATCTGTTCCAATCTTTTCAGTAGTTACTTGCAAGATGCTTTACAACTTCTGAATACCGTAGCTACTAATTAATCAACCCTCCTATCTACTATACAGAACGAAGTCCTCACCATTTCATGTATTTTCAAAGAAATACAAGAACCTCCCTCCTTCCTTGTCAAAATGGAGTCTTACAATCCCCACTCAAATACAATTTCTATCTCAGTGAAGCTCACAGTGCATTTTATATCTGCTTTTGCTTGATGGCAGGACAAAGAAGCTTCCCACTTGAGGGTGGTTCTGCAGGGTGAGGAGAAAGGCACCACGAGGATGCGACGGAGTAATTGTTTTGAGAATTACCCTTTGTATCGTCTGTTGTTGTGTAGTTGCCCATAACCATCAAGGTTATCTCTGGTCCCCGACTTTTCAAGACGTGCTTTACGAACGGCCTGCTGGATTTGTCTATCGTGCTCTTTGAGTATTTCTTCCATGTTCCCCCCAGGAGGCATCAATGGTCCAGAATAATGGATTCTGGTTTTCCTGGGAACATACCCCCCCTGAAACCAGAGTTTCCATTTTTGTTAAACGATCAAGAACAACACAATAACACCACAAATCAACGAAATGAAAAGAAGGATAAAAAACTATGAATGAAGAAATAGAAGGAGCTAAGATTGAGATAAAACTGTGAAAACATCTTAGCACTTGGATGAATTTATAGTTTTGATTTTAACATTCAACTGTTTGATAGAAATTTTTTTGAAAAATTGATGAAGGCTGATGATTCTTTACCATTGAAGAATCTCTGCTCGGAGGAGCCTTTTCATTCTTCTTTAGAGAGGAGCTAGATATCTCCCCTGATTGAGACTCGTGAGATTTCTGTGCCCTCAATTCTGGATTATTTCTTGAAGAACCTGCACTTTTATTTAACGACAATCCTGCTACTGCGGAAGGGTGAATCATTGAAGTAGAGTGCTCGAAACCATTCTGCTTCGATACTCTAGGAGGCTCAATTCGGAAGCCAGTCCCCGCATCCTCCAGGATATAATATTTATAGCTGGAACTTGCAGTTTTTGGCTGTGCCTGAGCAGTGAATTCCGGAGTGGGAGCTTTCTTAGTATCTATTGAACCCCTTCTGACAGATTCAGGTCCTCGTCCTTTTACAGCCTCTGCTCTTTGCCTGAAAATATCAGAATGTCAACAGGATATTTAATTTACTTGTGAAATTGCTAATGAAAGTTATCAAAGATTACATTTCCCCTCAACATGTCACATACCTTCTGGCTTCCTCATCTCGCAACTTGGCATCCAGTTCCTTGCATGGAGAATATTTTGGTAGACTTGATGGATCAGCAGGGAGGGGCTCTATTCTGAAGAACTGAGAAAATTTCAATAATAATTAAGCCCATCTAACAACGCTCGTCAAAGGTAATCTGTTAATTATATCATTTACACTTTCATTTAACAAGGACAAATTCAGGAAGCAACTAGTACTAGATATAACAAATGATTCAGTTTATACTTTATTCGGATAAAAAAGTTTTAAGAGAATTTAGACAGGAAAACTCGACTTGGGTGGCCAGGAGTAAGCTGCTTTTCACCAGAAAATAGTTTGCAAGTCAACTAGCTAGTGTCTACTGGAAGCTATATGATGATAACACTGGTGCTTTAGGTTTGATGTGCACGACTCCTTAAGCAGATTATATCAAGAAGTTTTTGACAGGAATTTGGTCTAAAATTAAATAAAATATTAGAAATAATTACCTCACTTCGAAGAGCTGAAGTGGCTGAACCTCGATCTTGTGGTTCCATTGACAGGAGCTTATCAACAAGAGTCAAAGCTGACGGAGGGAAATGTTTGAATGTCTCAGTAATACATCGTATGTAAGATTGCTGAGGTTTGAAACTAGTTGCATGTGGAAACTTTGTATTCTGCCAGTAGATCTCAGAGGGTGAACCACAAAGCTTAAAAATCTTATGCATTTGCTCTACCTGTAATCATTAAGACGATAGTTCTTAGGACCGAAAACAATACTGTGGAGTAGATACTACAAAGTCATGCATTGTGAATGAACATCCATGATACGTTAACACTTTTCTTCTGATTATTTCATGTAGGTGCTTAACTGGGCATCTTGAACTTGCGTGGAGATATGAAAAATACTGTAGAGCTTAGAAGGAAGTTGAAGATTCCAAAGTATGGAAGATTAGTAATTAATGCTTGTTGCCCAGTGCTGGCTAAGATGCAAGCAAGATGCCGTACATGCAAAATGAGCTTACCTCTGTTCTTCCAGGCATGATAGGCTTGCCAGCGAATAATTCAGCAAGAATGCAGCCGGCACTCCACATATCTATAGCGGGTCCATACTCTGTAGCACCTAGCAAAAGCTCTGGTGCCCTATACCAGAGAGTTACTACGCGACTTGTTAAAGGCTGACTCTGATCAGGATGATAAAAAGTTGCCAGACCAAAGTCTGCAATCTTGAGAACTCCATCATTGTTTATCAGAAGATTTGAGCCCTTGATGTCTCGATGCAAGACACCTTGTTTATGGCAGTGCTCAAGTCCATGTAGAAGTTGTTGGACGTAGCATTTGATCTGCAAGAACAGGTAATTTCCTTGTAAGACAAGACATGAACGGAAAAAGTTGACGACGTTATACCACTTTCATGGTAGCAGAAGAAGCTAATTTCCAAGTATGAATAACCCTAAAATTGAACAGATAAGAACATAGGTACCTGAGGTTCCGTAAACTTGATGCTAGGATTTGCTGCAAGCCCAGCAAGGTCATGCTCCATGTACTCAAACACGAGGTACAAGCTCCCTGACATCCTCGAAGTGACTATTCCTTCAAGTTTCATAACATTTGGATGGTCAAGTTTACGCAAATTAACAATTTCCCTAGCCATGAAGCGGACACTTTCCGGATCCATGTTGACAAACCGCACCTTCTTCATTGCAACAATTTTTCCAGTTTCAAGGTCACGAGCCTTGTATACAGTACTGTAAGTTCCTTGTCCAATCTGCACATGATTTCATTTAGAAAAGAAAAACATAAGAAGGCCTTAAAATGATACAATCGAGACCATGTTTGCTAATTTCCCTTGTGTTTGTAGCTAGAAATCAACTTTGCACGCACATATGCAACTGATAGACTAGTTCAGTAAATATTTCCTTCAATCAGAATTTCTGCTCCATAAATGTGTCTGATTCTTCAGGACTGCTATAAATCTAATACAAATGGCTGACTGTGCTTCTCTAGCATCCTGACATTTTATTTAATCTTTCTCACTGCATGCATTTTTAACTGGTTATAATGAAATTTATTTTCTTTTAGTTTTTTTTCATATGACTATTTCATACATATTAGCAGCATATTAATATTATCCAAATGCTAAATCTTAACAACAAGAAATGCTCAAGATTACAGTTTTTTCATGTCACAACTTCAAAACATGTAAAACTATCTAATTCAACAGGCAAGTGAAAATAAGTTTCACAAGCATGAACCTTGTCTAGCTTCTCAAATGAGTCTGCTCGTCGAGGCAGCCACCCTTTGACGGCTTCTCCAGCAACTGCTGTTAACCATTCTGGCCATGCTTCCCTTTCAGATCCATGACGTATGCTAATCATCATACTCACACGTGGTTGGTCGTCATTGGATTCTGAATCCATTGTTATCGATCTATTATGTCCTTTAGTCTTCACATCAACAAGTTCCCTTTCCTTTTCTCCTTCTTCCAATGAAACAGTAACATTCCCAACATTTGCCTTCGACACACGACGCACCGATCCATCTTTTTGGCCAAGAAAATCTACCAACATCTCTTCTTTCTTGGATATTGCAGGAGCAACCATTTGCACAGAAGACTTATCCACCTCTGTCTGCTTCTGATCATTCGTATTGCTATTTACATCTTCTTCTGCAGCTCCTTTTGAGCAAATGCAGCCCATGATCTCACCTCTATCCCAACAGAACCACTTTAAAATATGCCAAAACCACCACCACCACCCTTTGCCGTTCTGCTGCAATGAATATTTAAACTGGTGCCCTTGGATTTATGCTGGGAACCCAAGTTTACCATTTTTGTCAATCTCCCAAATCAATGGAGCATTGACAAATATCTCAATATTGTGGTTGCTCTTAAAACCAAGATCTTTGTGCCCCTTTTAGGAAACACAATCACTCTATCCAAGCTTGCAAGGCTTTTTGAAAAGCGCAAGAGCTAGCACAGAATTTCCAAATGGGAATGTTGTTGACGTCAAGAAAGCTAGGCAAGGATATCAAAGAAGAGAAGATTCGAATGAAAAAGATAACACAAAGACTACCAAGGAAATAAAATCCAAAGGAATCAATATATGAATCTTTTATTGTAAGAGAATTTTGGACGAGGGAAATAAATCTAAACAAACCAGGAATCCCTGCACAGAACAGATCAAGAAATATTGCTATACTTTCTTCCTTTCCCAACAAGAAATGTTTGATAAGAGAAAAGAGAAAAAGAAAAACAGCATCCACAATATTGTTCTATAATGGAGGAATTCTGGCAGGCCGTTCTGGGTTAGAGTTTTTTTTTTTTTTTTTAAAAAAAAACAATGAAATTTCTAATTCTCTTTTCCTTTGGGTGAGTTTAATTTGGTTAGCTTAGAGAGCAGAGATTAGAGACAAAAGGGTGGACAGACAATAATGAAAAATAAAAAAAAGATAAGAATATCTGGAAAGAAGAAGGTGCGTGAATCTGGATAGTCCCTAAAAAAGCGAGAGGCCAAAGAATTTTTGGGATTTGACAGGCTGTGTGGTTGCCTTTTCAGTTTTCTTGCGCCATTGCCATTGCATTTGTCATCCCTAACCCTAACTAAAAAAAAAGAAAGAGAATAAAGAAAGAAAGAAAGGGGTTCATAGCTAGGGTTGGTGAAATCTTGAAGAGTCGGTCTTGAGAGACAATCAAGGAAAAGAGTGGGCTGCCTGAAAGCACAAACGTGCATGGCAGTACGTGAGTTTAACGAGTGACGTGTGCCTCCTTCAAGTCAACTCCTCCATTCAAGAAACAACTCTCTCTTTTCCACCAGACAAGCATGGCCATTATATAGTAAGCAGCACGTCGGAGGTGATCATGAAAGAAAGCTTTTTCGGTAGAATAGTCAATCTTGATAATTTTATTTTTATAAGAGAGATGAGCGAAAATAATAAGGATATTTTTGCCAGGAACGAGCAACCGTGACAGCATGCCCAGCAAAACCCAATTAACTTCCATCACTCAAATATGTTAAAGATTAGGGTAAATTAAAATAAAAAATAAAAAACCCCATGTCTAGCTATTGCCCTGTTCACAACGTTACTCCTTACCAATTTACACCATCAATTTGCCCTAATTAGGATTGCTTAAAGTCACCCTTCCATCTAGTCCCTCTTAAGAATATTAATTAACAAAACCTTCAAATAACTCTTACGCCATGAATAATACTTATTTTCCTTTTTAAAGATATAATCATGCACCTTTTATTTGTAATTAAATAATATTATTACTAAATGAAAATATCTGATAGTTTGTAACTTGAAGGCAACATAATTAAAATGCCCATAAAAATTTCCATAGTATTAGCTAATTAGTTTGTCAAACAAAAATATGTAAAAAATTGGTAAAAAAATTTATTTTTTTATTTCTTATTGAATCTTTGAAATAAAATTAAAAAAAATCTTAACTCGAGTGAATAAAAAATTCAAAAAAAAAAAAACATTTCCAGCATCAAATAAATAAAAATAATTGGAAGAGTGGTTTAATAATTTATTTTATAAAGTTTTAATTATTTTTATTTTAATCACTTTTTTATAAAATAGTATCTCAGATCATATAAACCTTTAGTGTTAGTAAACCTAACATAAGCCCCATATAATTTGTTAGTAATATATAGAATCGCTAGGTTTTTTTTTTTCTTTTTCAATCTTATATATGCTAAACTATGTATTTTTGAGATCTGTGTAACTACATGTCCAAATGAAAAAAAAAAACTATATAATAATGTATATTTATGGTTGTTTGATATTCTTTGTTCTAAGAATAAAATATTTTTCATTTATTTTTTATATATTAACACTATTTTTTGGTTGGATTTAAGACAAGTCATTTACAAATGAATTGATGTATTCATTTAAGTTCTCGCCCTTCTTGAAAGTAACCAACTTACCATGAAAGTCAAGTCTTTATCGATAAATAATGTTATTAAATCTTAGGATTACCCAAATAGTTACTTCATCAAGCTATTAAGTTTGGTATTATAATAGTTTTTATAATTGTGATTTTAATAAATAAGTTTTTTAAAAATATTTTTAATTGCGGTTTTAAAATGATATATTTTTT
>Ga0325400_1003106_pt1 | contig 14863 bp, 8 predicted proteins | sample PopdelMetagenome_2_FD_205662 | JGI IMG/M metagenome (GOLD analysis project Ga0325400, IMG submission 205662) | Populus deltoides microbial communities from Bellville, Georgia, United States - Xylem-PdKOR-R1 | ecosystem: Host-associated > Plants > Phyllosphere > Stem > Wood/Secondary xylem... | reverse complement strand
AATAAAAAACTCTTTATAAAAAAAAAAAAAAAAAAAAAAAACTATGGAGCTCATTAAAAAATAAAGAAAAAATCTCAAATTATTTTAGAAATTAATAAAAATCAAATCATTATTTATGAAAGAAAACCAAGACTATTATTTTATTAAAAAATTGCTCATTCTATGATAAATTAACATTATTCAATTAATGTTCTTTTATCTCCTTATTTGATGAGATAATATATCCAACATCAAAACAATTTGATGAGAAAAGGAAGAAAGAACATGACATTGATTGGAATGGATAATTCCATGGTTTTCAATACCAAGTTAATAGTGGAATTTTGAAGAAAAAAAATACATTAACAAGTTGTTAAGAATATAATTCTTTATATAGAAAAAAAATAATTTGATTAATTAAAGTTTTTTTTATCTCATTAAATTGCATAGATCAACTTAGAGGTTACCCTATGTTTTAAATTAGATCATGTAGAAATTGAATTAAAGTGACCCAATTAATATGATAGGTCCAACCATCACCTAATCGACATAGTCAAAACCAAGTTTAATTAAAAAAAATTATAAACATTATTTTTTAAAAAAAAAATATTAACACCACAATATTCTATGTGGACCCAAGTTTTAAGGTGTCGCTTAACGACTCGATTGACTAGGCCAAAACCTGATTTGCTTATTAAAAAAAATTAAAACGATGTTGATTTAACGTTTTTTAATTAAAAAAAATACTAAAATGATGATATTTTAGATAAACTTGGGCTAATTTGCCTAAATTATGATCTTGATCATAATCTTTACCGATTTAATAACTTGTTTTTAAAATATATATTTTTTATTAAACCATTAACAATCTAAAAAATTAAGAGGGAAGATCCAAATTAAAATTCAAATAAAAAAGCTAATGCAAACTAAAAAAATCATAAAAAAAAGATTTGAATTAAAACTTCAAAGAATAAATGAAAACAAATAAAATAAGTTCAAGTGCTTCTAGCCCTAGCAAGAAACCCAAAAGCCTTAGTGAGCCAAGGTTTGGAAACCTAGGCACGTGCATCTATGTTGATTTCTTTTTTTTTTTTTTTTGTAAAGATAGATGATGTATTGTTTAAAAATTCAATTTCTAATCACCATAGTGGCGATCGAGAAATCAAGGTTCAACTTTTTAGACATCAAAACTCATTTTCGAACCAGTTTTTCACATGAAAACACCTAAAAAGCATTCTAGAGGCTTTAAAAAAACTCATTTGTGGTCTTAAACTTGAAAAAAATTAGTCCAAAAACACAAAATCAACCTAATTTCAAAAAATTCCTAAACTTCGATTTATTTTTTCAGGCAAGATTAAGGTGAAATAACACATCAATAGAACTTTTCTAGTCGTAAAGGAACCCATTAACACCAAGAACGAATATTTTATGGCTAAAACTTGCTCTTCTGATAACTTTCTCTCTTTTTATTCTTTTCTAGTGATTCTTTCTCTCATCTCTTAAATTAGAAACTAAGATAGGATGTAGCCTGACTTGTAAAAATAAAAGGTTTTGAGCATTCAGTTAATAATCTGACACTACTACATGGGGATTTGACCAAAACAGACCATGTAGATAACCTAAGATATTTTTTTATGGATTAGTAGGACATATCTAGACTCAAAAAAAGGTTTGGAACTGTTAGGCTTGGTTAGTACATTAAAAGTGCAAGAATAGAAAATCCAATCATTGGATTAAGAACAAATATTCCTAGGTGATTCTACATACTATTTTTCCTAAGAAAGCAACTATGTTGTTGAATAGATCATCAATCTTTTATAGTAGCGTTTTAGAACTTTTCCTAGTTATCTTTGAAATTATTAGTTATTTTTAGATTTTATGTTAATTTCTTTTATGATTTAGGATTCTTGTTTTGTTTTCTAGTCTAGGTTAGTTTTTCTAGCCTACAAAAACTATTGTAAATCTCTTTAGAAGACCACTTTTATCATATTATTATTTAAAAAATAAAATAAGGTTTTTAAGGTTTCTTGTGTTTGAACTCGAATTCAACTCGTCTTTTTTTTTTTAATCGCCGCCACTTTTTCATTGTGTTTCCACTTGCATCACTATCTCTTAATCCATGAATTAAAATAGAGGAAAAAAGTGAATTCTTGAACTAAAACATTTGATCCCTAAGTTAAAAGGGATCAAATAGGAAACTTTGCAAAACCCCAGTATAAAATTTAGTAAAAGGGCAATGGAACAATTTTTTTTTTTAAATTATAATAAGGTTGCCTTTCTTTTTCTTCTTTAATTTTGTTTCCCATACTTTAATTTTGCACGAACAACAAAATCAAATAGATTTCTGTAAAACTGAGAACCAATAAAATGGTGGGACATTTTGCTAAGACTACAATAGTTCCATAAAAAAAGCAAGAAGGAACAAATAAAGATGATTAATTTCCAATAAACAACTAAATAAAAAAAACCAAAAGAAAAAAAATTAAAGATTAAAAATAAAATATTGTTTGAAAGGAGTTAGAGTGAATTCATTAATTCTTTTTAATAATTTAATAGTTTTCCATTAAAAAAAAAAGGAGAAAATTGAAATCAATATACATCTAAATAACTTTTTTTAATTTTAAAAAAATTATTTTTAACATCCTCGTATTATCAAAACGATTTAAAAACTTAAAAATATTAATTTTTTTAAAATAATTTTCAAAATTTAATAAAACACCATTATTGCATTCAAAATGCCTATAAAAGTTGCAATGAATAATTAATAATAAAGTTTGACATAAAGGAGATTATTATTTCATGCTTTTCCTTGAAGATTATTTCGAAAATGATCAAAATGCATGGTTAGTCTCACCTTACTCAAGGCCCAGCATATCAATTACTAGTTTAGATTGCAGCACAGGAAGTTCAAAGATTGCAGCACAGGAAGTTCAAAGAAATTTGTTCAATACTTGGTTAAAGCATAATCAGGATAGAATTTCCATTGAAGACCAGACCTATTGGTATGTATATATCTGAATAATTACAACAGAAACTGAATATGCAGATGGTCCAGCATAAACACAAAGCATATGTAATTGATTTTCACCCACAAATGGGACCTAGATCCACTACTATATGATTCTGTCGATTTGAGAATTGGAAACTTCATAAGCACTTGATGTCTGGTCGCATGAGTTAATTGAAGCTTTTGTACAAAGTATTCAGTTCTCGAGTATTGTCGGGGTTCTGTAAAAGCAAACAGAAAACTTGAGGAACAGAGTATAACCTTTTCGCAAAGAAGCTTGGAATATTATATAGAAACGCAATAGATCAAGGAATTGAAGTTCAGCCAACGTAGAAAATATGAAGTGTTTTGCAAGGAGAAAAATAATTTCCCTAGCGAGGGGCAAGGGTGCAAAGTAAGTTAGGTCAGTTCTTCCAGTAAACTTCTTGCTCTCCTTTGTTTTTGAGTGATCAAGTTGGCTTTCCATTTCCATCTTCAGTAGCATGGCCGTCCTTGAAATGGGAAAACCCAACAGGACCTCGTACTCTAGCAAGTTGTTCCACCTCATCAAGCTTCTGTTTGAGAACCTGAATTTCTTTTGCTAATTCTTCATCTCTTTGCATCATCGCCTGTGACAGATAGTAGGAGAAACTTAGTTCTAAAGTCAAATAGACGGGGGATTTAATGTCTGTATATTCCTAAAGTTAATGGCAACAATAAATTGGCACAATTATTAGAAGTCCACCCATGTTTCAGGGCTCTCATTCCCCCGCTTGTGTTCACTGTAATTCTTTGCTTTAGTTTCCTTCTTATACAAAAAAGAAAAAAGAAAGGAAAAAGAAACCAAGATTGCATGTATAAGAAAAATTAAGATGTATTTTAATCACTTCAAAACTTGACAAAACATAAAAGATCTGCAGTTCTGTGCAATGAGCCAACAAGATACTCCACCAGCCACAAAGAAAAACTGCAGATAAAAAAAAATCATAACAAAATCAGCTAGGCCCTATACTTTTGATACGAATACCTCCACCAATATTTCAATGTTTACAAAGGCATCCATTGCTTTCTACATCCTAGTCTTCATGGTACCAGCAATCCCTTTATCTATACAAGAGATGGTACACCCTATATCCACTATATCCCATCCCTTCTCAACCATCTATCCTCCAAAATGGCAAGAAGCAAAAAAGAATAGAAAACGCAACGAGCAATGCATAATAAGAGGAAGCATCTTAAAAGATGCCTAAGAATGTGAATAGTGTAATTTCAAAATACACTAGCAATAAGCTAAATCAAGGAATAGCTTATTGTATACCTCAATTTCCTGTCTTTGCTTCTCCTCCTTTCGCGCTTCAGATCTGGAACTTCTTTGCACCTCGAAAATAACAGCAGCTCCAGCAACCTGATAATGTTTATATATGTTTAGCCAGCCTATAGAAAAGTAAGTTTGTACAGTTCAGCAGGACCATTCAAAAATCATCATGAAAATAACATAGATGAAGGTCAAATTGACTTCTGGACAGGGGTCAGCTACTATGTTTCTCAGGCTGATAATATTATAGGTACGACAATAGCAAATTTGGTGCAAACCCACAGGTCAGCTTCCAACTTGCCTTTACAAGTAGTCAGGGGCGAATCTACATTATGGACAAGGGGTCAATTGATGCCGGACAGTATATAATAAAAATTAAAGCAAGAAAAGAAAGAAACTTTTAGAGAAAGCTGAGAAGAGAAAGCAAAGAAAGAAAAGGGATTGGAGATATACAAAATTTACAATATTTTCATTAATCATCAAAACTCCTTAACATTTAGAAAAGTAGGGTATTAATACTAAAACCCTAACTAGAACAAGCGATTGAGCTTATGGCCTACTAAATAAAATACCTAACAATAATTAAATCAAAACCAACAAATAAAGTCAAATTAATAAACCTCAATTAAAAGTTCATATAAATTAAAACCAAAAACATAAGTTAAAGCCCAATCTTTCAATTGTTTGGGCTATCTTCCATCGTCTATGATCATACGCATGCATACATAATATCCCCCCCAAGTCCTTTTACATGAATGCAATTAAAAAAGCATCAATTGCCCCACCTTAATTTTTCTAACTTCTCCCATTGGTCCTTCTTTTTTATCTTTTCACATAGTTCCATATAAAAATGCATCAATTTTCTTTTTTCTTGTCAATGAAAAAATATTCCCCCACTTAAAAAATATTTCTAGCTTCGCCACTACATGTAGTAAACAGGTGTCAATGATTAATTTTATTTGAAACTATACTGGTTTCATTTCTTTGATCCATTCACAGAAAGGTTAGGAAACAAAAAGTCTTCATTGAAATGAGCCCAAAATGAGTATAACAAGCCTCCTGGTGCATTCACACATTATGGCATAGATATCAAATTGCTGTAGCCCTATGATAGTGGAAATACCCACATGGTCAAGTAAATCAAAATGTGCATGTGTTTTTTTAAAAGGAACAATAACATTAAAATTAAAAAACAACTGGCAACTTCTGATAACCCAATAACCAGAAAGGCTATTTTATCACCATAGTGTGTACAACATCATACCAGGCCCATTTGAATGATTGTAACTCGTGACTAGTCCTTACAGGGTAGACACATCACAGGTTGTGACAAGAGGTATTAGAACCAACCAACTAGTATCTCCATAGTCTCAGTACACAAGCATGCAGCTCAGACTCATTCATGTATAGGAAGCATATACAAACACAAAACACACATACAATAAACTTTTCCTACCATGGATATGCTTGATTTTTCAGATCCAAATTACACGAACAATAAAGGCAGGAAATGCCAGTACCGAAAACACAAAGAGTTCCCCAGTAAGATCTGCCGCAGCTTGGACAGCCTTCTCCTCATCCAATGGTCGTATTACAGCATCAACTGAATGGCCATAAATGCGTCTTTGCATTTTTGTTGTGAATCTATGATTTGCCTGATTCAGTCACAAAATGAACATATTTCTTACATTCTTTATTTCAAACAAGAGAAGAGAAATCATGAATTACAACAAAACAAGTTTCCGGGGACGAAAGACACAATGAAGCGCAGTGCAAAAATAGATGATGATTTTCAGCTTAACATCGCATTTCATTGCAAACATAGACAATCATAATTTCTTCAGCATAACAACAAAAACGTTTCCACCTAATCATGAGACACACGCAAGGTAAACATATTTCATGTGGATTCCCAGCCCGTAAAGTAAGAGAAAAGAATCAACCTTGAATGGATAAAAACTTTCCATGCTATAGGAGGCAGGCAGGCAGAGTACACAATGAAAATGGCCATAGCATGTATGTATTACAGTGATTACCTACTGAATGTAATAAAGGCCACAATTACAAATGATCTGGCATTGATTAGAGTGAATCAAATCTTAACAGAGCAACACTTAACAACATAACCTTGCTTACGCAACAGGGTTGTAGTACCACTAATGAATCTATACACCAAGTTCAAGACCATTAACCCTGTATTAATAACAAAACCAAGAAATAAACCAGAAAACAAAAGGTACCCCATTAACAAGAACACATTTTTAGACAAAACCCTCCAATCAATTAATTTGATGAAGTTACATTTACCAAGTTCAAGACCAACCCATTATTTAGAAACACAGTATCAGTGATCAAGCAACCAACCAACACTATTAATGCCAAAAAACAATAAAAATTAGAAAAGAAAAGGTATGACATTAACAAGAACAAATTTTTAGACAAAACCCATAAAGCAAATAACTTAAAAATGTAAAGAACAAAAAAGAAAAAAGAAAACCTGGGCCATGTTGATGATGAAGTGACGGAACTTAGGGTGCAACCCTGCTTCCTTCTTGAGACGATTAGCAATGGGCTTGCAAAATGTTTTGAGAGCAAGGGTTCCTAGCTTTACGACTGGTAATATCATACTTAATGTACCTTTTTACGTTCTGTAGCGTTTTTTCTTCTTCTTGAGAGAGCAGTCCTTTCCCTCCATAGGACGTTCTGAAATTTTCATTCAGGCATGATGCTAATTAGACATGCTCCCACTTCTCTAAAAACTTTCCCAAATGCTAAAACCCAAGCTGGTTGGTCCATTGGGCCAGCTCCAGTTCGGTTTGGTTTCATGTAAGTATAGGTTTAGGTTTTATTAGATATGTAGTCAATGCTAAAAAAAAATTGTTGAGACAATGATAACAAACCGGGATAATCTATATTTTCCACGTAAAGGAAAGAGTAAAAAATAATAAAGTTTAAGATCTAATAATTTAATATTAAATAAAAAATTAAAAAATAAATAAATTTTAATAAAGAAAAGTTGAAGAAAAAAACCTAAACAACTCTAGGGAAGCTAATTCCCATGATATCTAGTAGAAGAAGCTGTTGCAAGCCTCCATTGTCGCAGGAAGTTGCAAACCTCCCATATCATCAAACCATTGTCGCAGGAAGTTGATTAGCAGATAACAATCTAAGAGCATTTTGAGTCTGAGTGGTAGATTATCTTGCGATATTCTCAAATCCCAAGCCAGCTCCAGTCCTTTAGTAATAGCTGGTAACTTTGAAAGAAGGTTGCAAGCAACACATAGAATCATTATCGTTTACAATAGTGATTACTTATGATACTACTTTTTAAAAATAAAAAAAAATATGAAAAATAATCATTAATCTATGTATGAGGTTGGATGAAATTTCAAAAATAACCATTAACTAGATAATATAGATGGTTTGTGTTGCGCCACCAACCAAGTTAAATTTTGTTCTAACATAATAGAAGTATGATAGTGTTTTTTAAAAAGCAAGAAAACATTGGGATCCAGTTTATTGATTCGAATAAGTTTAATACTTCTGGTTAATTTAATAATGTGATTAAAAAAACCAATGACAATAAAAAACTCCAAAAATGATCAGTGACTAATTGAGAAAAAATGAATGTTTGTCAATATCATGAAAAGATACCCTCTAAATATTTTTAAAAAATCTCAACAATCTTATTTAATAACAAAACAAAAATTAAATGAGAACATGATAATCTTATAAAAAAACAAATAAAAGAAATATAAAGCTTAATCAATAGCAAAGCAAATGTTAAAGGACAAATTGAAAAAATTCAATTTTAAGAAGGATAAAAAAAAAACCTAATTTAAGTTAGCATGCTAAATTTATGGCTTGGTCGTAAGACCAGGATAGCCCTGCATAGAAGAAATTGAATAAAACAATTGATGTCAACTTTTCAGCGAACTAAATGATGAAAAACGAACATTAAAAAAAGTTGAAAAAAAAACCTTAGTTAATTTGACTAATTCGTGACTCGGGATATGAGATCATGATAACTCCACATAAAAAAAAGCAAAAAAAAATTCACGAAACTCAAGGCCCAATAACCTAACATCAAAGGAGGAAAAAAAATCAATTTGTAAAAAAAATCTAAAAAAATATGGAAGTTAAATTGAGCTGATCCTTAAAACTCATAACTAAAGTCATGAGATCGAGATTATCCCATAGAAGAAAAATACAAAAAATCTAGAAGTAAAATTTCTAATCATCCAAAATTAAAAAAAAAAAACAAATAATAATCAAAACAATGAGGACAAAATCTGATATAAAAACTAAATAAAAGAAATTAATGAGAAACTAAGTTGAAAATATAAATTAAAATCTAGAAAATGAAAAAAATAGCAATAAAAAAATGAGAATAAAATTGGATAAAAAATTAAATGAAATTAAATATTGAGGGAAATTTTAAATAAATAAACGATAAAAAATAGCAATAAAAAAATAAGAACCAAATTGATTATAACAAAAAAAAACTATAATGAAAATACAAACGAGATTATCTCATAGAAGAAAAATATGAAAAAATCATGAAGCAAAATTTCTAATCATCCAGAATTAAAAAAAACAAATAATAAAAAAAATAAGGATAAAATCTGATATAAAAGCTAAATAAAAGAAAATAATGAGGGACTAAGTTGAAAATTAAAATAAAAATCTAGAAAATGAAAAAAAAAAGAGAATCAAATTGGATAAAAAAAAATTAAATGAAATTAAATATTGAGGGAAAATTGAAATAAATAAATAAAAATAAAAAATAAAGACCAAATTGATTATAACAAAAAAAAAAAAACTATAATGAAAATACAAAAATACCACTGAACATCAAATTTTTTTTTTTTATCTTAAGACAATGTAGTCATTATACTTTGCAATCAAAGTAGTAAAATACCTAAAAGTTATGGCACCCTAGTTTTATTATTTATTTATTTTATTTAAGTGTATTTAAGTCATTAAAATGTGCTCTAAAATGTAAAAAAACCAATTTATTCATAATTAATATAATAATAGCAAATAAATCCTATGAAAAAAATTGTTTTGCCTCTAATAACGAGTTAAATGATTTTGTTTAAGAATAGTAAAAACATCATTTTACTATTTCAATCTACAATAAACTATGTTTTATGATCATCTTGATTGATAGTTTTTATTTTATTTTTAATTATTGAGGGAATGTAATTATAAAAAAAACACAAAAAATAAAATTTACGCTATTTGGCATCCAAATATTATTTAATTATGAAGTATCAAATCTCTATTATTGTAAATATTATATATATATATATAAATAAATAAAAGGTTGATTGGAGTAGACATTACTCGTTCTTAATTTCCACTTGAATCCTATCTATATCATAGGCTTAATCAAAGAAACTGACTAGCAGAAATTTCCTTAGCAGCTCGCTATTATTGTAGATATTATATATAAAAAATAAATAAATAAAAGGTTGATTGGAGTTGACATTACTCGTTCTTTTCACATGAATCCTCTGTATCATAGATTTAATCGAAGAGACTGAGTAGCAGAAATTTCCTTCGCAACTCGCTAAAATATATCACCTTGAGGTGTAGCTGGAATACATAATTCTGACAGAAATAAATCATGAAATCGACTTTGGCAACTTTCCCTTTTGCGAATCTTCTGCTGGCGCTCTCTTGCCTTTGGACACCTTTGCTGGTTCCAGTCCTCATCCAAAATGGTCGACCCGCAGCCACAAGGCTGATCTTAGCCAAGTTAGGGTGAGGATGAGGATGAGGATGAGGATGAGGATGAAGTCAGTGGTTAATTCAAGGGTTACTGTTCTGTCTCCCTATCCCTATCAGCGGCCTTCCCCTTGCACTCATGACCTCTCATTGTGTACATGCAATAAACATCGATGGCTTCACCAAGAAAACTATTGATAAAAGAAGCTTTAAAATCATGGCATCTAATAAACAAGCTCGTGTCGATTCGGCCACATATGTATCATGATTGCACAAACGACATGATTGAAGGTCTATTTATTTCAAAAGTGTTTATAAAAAAAATTATTTTTTTTATTTTTTTTGTTTTAAATTAATATTTGTTTGGTGTTTTCAGATTATTTTGATGTGCGGATATCAAAAATAATTTTTAAAAAATAAATAAAAATATTATTTTAATATATTTTTAAATAAAAAACACCTTAAAAAATAACCATTATCACACTCCTAAATACCTCTAAAGCCAATGACCCTAGAGCTGTGGCAACAACTTCACTGTACAATTGGAATGGGAAGCAGCTGTCATATGTCAGCAAATTATCATTTCATTTTTTGAGAAACTTTATAAATTATAAATTTTCAAATATAAACCAAAAATTTAAAGAGCTCAGTGTCCCTTTCACATCTAAACACAAATTATTATAGATTAAATTGTTTTTGTCAAAAAAACTTGTTAAGTATACAGTTGGAGTAAGATTGTTTTCTTCATGAGATACATTTGACATTGAAAAAATAATTAAAAATAAAATGATTCATTCAAATTTTTTAAGCTTCGATATGATTTGCTTTTCACGGCATAAAAGTTTTTGAGCTTCATTAATGTAAGAAGATGGTTTTAAATGAAATAGATAAATTATTTAAGAATTAGGAGTTTTATATCAAAAAAGGAGAATTTTATTCTCTTTGATTTAGAAATTTCAACCAAGCCCATTTAAAGGTATTAAGTTTAATTAAATCAAGAAATGTGTAATTTGTTTTAAGTCTTACGGATTAAAAGTGAAACCTATGAAAAAAAATGGATTTTTTTTATGGTTATAGGTTGAAACAACTAATAGACCCAATAAAAATCAAGTTGATGGTATGCCTTTAACATCGATATGAGATATAACGACAAGCCATAGTATTTCAATGGTAGGCACATTTCATCCTAGCTCAAGTCATATATTGGTTCGAGATAGGGTTAAAGAACAAATGATTGAAATAAGGGCATAAATAAAAGAAACAAATAAGAGCATAAGTCAAACAAAAAAAAAATTAAAAAAGGGAGGAAATACACATATTTGGATTTACATTTTCTTTCCCCTCCTGACGCTTTCAGTTTAAGATCTTTTTCTCCTCCTCCATCTTTTATGGAATTTTAATATGTTTGAGTTTCTTTTATTTGGAATTTATTTTAATATAACTTTTGTTTATGAAACTCATTTTAATATAATTATTGTTGAACAAGATTTTTGTTGTTGTTATTGTTGTGAGTTCCTAGAATTATAATCCCAAATGCATTTTGGGGATTATACCAACAAAAAAAAATGACCACTCATAATCCGATGGAGTATATGAATAAATATTTTCAACGAAATATGCAATGGAATATTTCGTCGACAATTAAGGTGAATTTCTAACAAAATATTCTGTTAGTAATTAATGTTGCTGATGGAACTCCAATGAGAAATAGACTATAAAATCTAATTTTTTAGTGTGAATATTTTATTGGTAATTACATTAAAAAAATTTACCAATAAAATCTACGATGAAACACAAATCCATGACAAGGATATTGCTGGTGACATTTTTCCATCAGCTATGATTGTAGACATAAGCCACCAACTAATGCTCAGTTGAATGATTTTATATTATGAATCAATATCTTTTCTAGTTATATGAAAATATATATCAAGAAAAAAAAGGAGAAAGATGAAAATGCATCGGAATTTACATATTTATATACCTTCAAAACGAATATTGACAAGAATAAATATCAAGATAAATAGTAATTTTAGTGTTTTTTTATCATTCAAGTTTGGTTTATTTATTTTAAAGATATATCTCTCACATTGATCTAAGTATATTTAGAAAACTTCTAAGTATTGCCTTGAACAACCAAATGTTCTTAACCATCTGATCAACTTCTTATAATTATAAATTTAATATCCTTATATTAGCTTTCACACAAGAAAACTTAGCCATTTTGTGTTTAGATTTCAAAAATCAACGCATCTAAATTCTAGATAAATCTATAATGTAAGTAGATTTCATAAAAAGGATGCCCCCTCCATGTATAAAACTTGCTTTTTCGTTTTTGGTTTTGTGCATATATATTTCCTTGATGATTGCAAACATTAACTTAGACTAATTAACATATATATATATGGGGTGTTTGAGAGTGTGCTAATGATTGTGGTTCAAAGTGTTTTTCACTGGGAAATGTATTAAAATAATATATTTTTTAAAAAAATTATTTTTGATATCAACACATCAAAACAATCTGAAAACATAAAAAAAATAATTTTTAAATAAAAAAAGAAAAAGTTCTAGATTTTTAGAAAATACGATTTCAACCGCATTCTCAAACACTGCCGAAAAAAACATAATGCTTTTGCAAGGAGGAAAGAAGGATAAGGAAAATATTAAAAACAAAACTAAAACCTCTTGAGAAATTACAGTAGTTCCAAATCTATTGTTTTTATTCACTTAAACAATATAATAATGTTTTTGTCCCTCCATCTAAAAACTCAAATTTAGTTTTTAAGGGTATCGAAGTCTTTTTATATGGCTCATTTGTCATTACCAAATAAAACGAGGATAAATAAATATTTTCTTATCTTAATTGACAGTAAAATAATCTAAATATCATTGGAAGCAAAAACATTAAACCTAGCGTCAAGGGTATTTTGGTATTTTCACAATTTTTTGGCTATTATTATTTAAGCTGAGGGGCACTTTGGTAGTTGCACAAATATAAAAATAATAAAACTTGCCTGACCCAATTATCATGGGTCTGACGCTCCTATTAGACCCATGACATTCCAGACCCAAGGCGTTAGGATCTGACAGTCATGCCCGACTCGAGCATCTGTGGTGTGGTTGCTTTGCCAGATCCAAGCGTTTAGGGTCTGGCAAACATGTCTAACCCCAATGTCAGATGTCTGGCAGTCATGTCATTATCTAGTACCTAAGATCTGACAGCCATTGTACATTAAAACGATCTAAAAACATTAAAAAAATTTAAAACATAAATATTTTAATTTTTTCTTAGAAAACACGGTTTAATTCATGTTCCAAAACACTATAAAAAAGAACCTAATGCTTTCGCAAGGAGGAAAGAAGGGTCAAGAAAATATTAAAAAAATAAATAAAACCTCTTGAGAAAGTATAATAGTTGCTGATGTATAGTTCTTTTTCACTTAAATAATATAATAATGTTTTTGTCCTTCCATCCAAAAATTCAAAATTAACTTTTAAAAGTATTGAAAATTTTTTATATGGCTGATTTGTAATTATTAAATAAAACAGAAAAAAATAAATATTTTTTATTTTAATTAGATAGTAAAAGGATCTAAACATCATTAGAAGCAAAACACACTAATCTTAACATTAAAGGGTATTTTTTTATTTTCACAATTTGTTTTTGGCTATTATCATTTAAGCTATGGGGCAACCTCTTTTTGGAGGTCAAATCTGTCAATTATCTCCAATTTACTTCTTTTTTAGTCTTATATCCAAAAATACCTTCACAACATAAAACAAAGAATATCAAGATATTTTATATATAAAACACAGGAAAAATAATAGGTAAATTGAGGTAAAACTATCAAATAATATGGTTGCATTAGAGGGCTTGATTGAACAAATCAAAAATTGAGGATTGATTTGGAAACAAAAACTTTTTGGCGTCATTTTTTTAAATGAAACAACATGTTTTGTTCAAAACGACGCTTTGACAAACCCATGTTACTTGGGTATGTTGGTGCCATACCCAAATTTCTTGGTATGACATCCCTTGCCTAACCCAATTAACATAGCTCTAGTGCCCCTGTCAGACCCATGACGTTCTAGACCCAAGGCGCTAGGATCTGATAGGCATGCCTGACCCAAGCATCTATGGTGTGGTTGCTTTGCTAGACCCAAGCGTCTAGGGTTTGGCAGACATGCCTAACCCCAATGTCAGGTGTTTGACAGCCATGCCATGTGCTTGAGGTTTGACAACCATGTTTATTTTTTTGGAGAAGGCAAAAGAAGCCTCCAATCTAAATGTTAAAATTTTATGCTCTGAAAGGCAAATCAATATCTATATTGCACCAAAAAAAACCCCGAACAAACCATTCTTTCAATGCCAAATGTATTTTATAAAAAAGACAATCCCACAACTGCATGCTTAGTAAGTTTCTTTGACAAGGACAATTATATTATTACATTGCTCTAATCCATAATGATTTATATCTTTATAAACAGTAAAACGATTAGCAACGAAATAATTCTATTGTATAATGACGTGATTCACAGTAAAAACACAATTTCTTGGAATAGTAAATATTCTGTCAGTAATTAATGTTGTAAAATCTAATTTTTTGGTGTGAATATTTCATCAGCAATCCTTTAAATTTTTTTTCAAATAGAAGTTATGATGAAACACAAATCCATGATGAGCATATTACTGAAGATATTTTTCAGCCAGCTATTCCATTGAAATAGTAATTGTGGCATAAGTTTTTCTTTAATGCCCAATAAATATTCTATCAATTTTTTCTAATTTTCTAGTGGTGAGAGTAAGCCACCAACTAATGCTCAATTGAATTATTCTATTGGCATAGTAA
>Ga0325400_1003104_pt1 | contig 14868 bp, 7 predicted proteins | sample PopdelMetagenome_2_FD_205662 | JGI IMG/M metagenome (GOLD analysis project Ga0325400, IMG submission 205662) | Populus deltoides microbial communities from Bellville, Georgia, United States - Xylem-PdKOR-R1 | ecosystem: Host-associated > Plants > Phyllosphere > Stem > Wood/Secondary xylem... | reverse complement strand
AAGAAAATAAGGAAATAAACAACTCAAGATAATCAAAAAATTATTTCTATCATCCAATCAAAGAAAATTATCAAACATTTTATATAATTTATTTTATTATATGTCTTGTTATATAGCTATATAAGATCTCTATAAATTGAATGTAAAATAAATATTAAAATCAGCAAACAATATCATTCATTTTAAACTTCTTTTCTCTCTTATTTTACTTTTATTCCAACCAAAATCATGGTAGAATCAACCAAAATCAGCAAACAATATCTATCGTCTAAAAAAACAAAAAGATAGACAATTGATCCCCAGAGGTAGCTAGGACTTGACCACACCCACATTTTATTTCTTATTCTTTGACTCTGAGATGATCAAATCCAAGAAATTATATTTTAAAAGAAATTGTTTAATAATCAAACGCCCTTAGAACATCCCCATTTACCGTTCTTTAAATTATTCAAGGGTAGGTTTCCAAGCCGACGAGCCTAACTTCGACCTTTCCCATTCTTCAAAAAATGCTTGATCACGTACGATGCCTTATCGTACGAACTTAAACTGAAAAATAAAAATTAATTAATTAATTAATTAATTATTCAAGGGTTCTGGACTAAACGTATGACATTCGTCACCTTTAAACATACTCCTGAGGAATCTTTCATTAAACTATTTGCTCGTTTTTTTTTTAAATAATAGTTATCGTATTTATTTACTTTTGTTTATTTTTTTATTTCTTTATGCATATAATACTCCATGATCTCATCCTGAAATGTGAAACTTCCAGCATATTCGAAAGAAGTTTGGTTTTCCAATATTTAACCTATGAAATCCACTTTAATTTTTTTTTGTTTTTTTTGATATTATAATAGTTTATATGGTTACAACTTGATTTAAAAAAATTATAAATTATTTTCTTTTTATAATCAAGATTATAAAATAAATTTTAATGAGACTCATGATGTGTGTTGAAATAAAATATTTTTAAAATTATAATTATAATAAAATACAATTTCAATCATACCTCAATCGTAAAACTATCAAAATAAGCTTTTAGAGTGCAACTTTTGATGATAAGTTTATTACAAACACTGTTTATCTTTCCTTCCTCTTTTTTATATATTTTTGTTATAATTCAATTAAGATGATAATTATTCGATCAAGATGGTATAAAAAAACTGATCAGATATTAAGTTATGTTTAGTTTTTTTTTTTAAGTTCTTAGAAAATAAAAACATACACACACAAATATATATATATATATATATAATTTTTCACCATAAGTTAGGAATGATCTTCTTTTGTTCGTATAACTTTCTTAGATTTATTTTTTTATTACAAAATATAAGACTAATAAGATTTTGAAAAATCTTAATTCAATAAACACGATTCTAATTTCTAATGGATTATTTTTATAATAAATAAGAAAATTAGAGATAAAAATTACATAATTGTTTTGTGAAGAATAGGATAACAAGTCAAGTGAAATCCACTGAAATAAGAAACAAGAGATTATGGAAAGAAAAGGAAGCTCTAACAAGAATATTACAGAAATGATCAAGTAATGAATTAATATCGATGAACTATAACTCAACTCATCGAGTTCGAACCTCTGTTTTATAATCTAAAAGATAATAATAATAATAATAGATTAATCCATTAACTAAGCCCCATGATTCCAAGAAGCATGCTCGGGCATGAAGAAGAGAAGAAAATCATATAATCCTATTCACAACATGAATATGAAATTATACAGATAAAATTACTAGAAAACTAATAAATATAAACAAAAATATCAATGGAAAAAATCTGTCGGTATATTGCGATGATCTTTACTTATAGAATTCTCATGCCTATATCCATCGGTAAACACCGACAGAAAAATTCCTGTGGTATATACTGTGAGAATGATGAAAGGTATTACAGTAGAATTCAATAAGACAAATCATATGGTGACGTGATATTTTACTGACATAATAATTCTTTCAGTAATGTCGTTGGTGATACTTAATTTATGACCTCACGATCGACCCTTCTCTCCTCCTCCCTCATTTCTCATTTTTCCTTATGCATTTTGTTCCTTCAACAAACAACTACCCCTCTCCTCCCAAATCTCAACACAATTCAACCCCCAACAACAAATTTGACCACCAAAATACTTAGTATGTCAACATCCGTATTTTAATTCAAATTTTATTGAAGATTCTCTACTTTAAATAAACAAATCTATTTTTTTTTTATTTGAACTCAATTTTAAAATGCTGATTTTTTTGCATATTCTTTTGTAGTATATTTATTTTGTTTGGGTATTTAGTTGTTTTATTTCTCATACAAATTTGTTGTATGGATTTATGATTTATATGTTAGGATTTGTTTTAGATTTTGTAAAATTACATTTGTTTGTAAATTGATGTAGCTTATGTAATGGGTCCATTTTATATTTTGTCAATTTTATTGTCGAGTTGAAATTTTAGATAAATGTGTAAAGATTTGAATTTATGTATATAATTGATAATGAATAATTAATAGTACTATTAAAACATATAGAATAAGTTTGAGCTAAATCAATATTTTTGCAAATTATTTAGTTAACATTGTTAATTAATACATGTTGTCATCATTATTTTATATAGGTTTGATATAAATATTGGATGATCGTTCATGGATATATAAAGATTCACCCCATGGGTTATAGAGGGTGAATTATTGTAATGAGGTTCATGATCTTACTAATTACACACTATATAATCTGAGAAATATTAATGGAAAGGGTATTACATGTCCATGCAAAAGGTGTAAAAATAAAAAGTTTCTCGATCTAGATGTTGTAACGATGCATCTTCTACAAAAAAGGTTCATGAAGAAATACTTATATTGGTATGCATACAGAGAAGCATATATTCTTCACGATATTATAGTAGAAAGGATGATTGAGTCAACTTCTAGTTCTAGCAACGTGCACGAAGTTTAGATGACAATAATAATCCTTATATGAATATGGTTATAGATGTGATGAAAATAAATCAGGGTCATGTCGATCAATGTCTAATTATAAATGAAGAATCTAATGCAAACAAGACTATGTTTTTTGATTTTTTGAAAGATTCCGACGAACCATTATGAGATTATTGCACAAATCACGATAAATTATCAGTCATTGCATAATTGTTTAACATCAAATCAGATCATGGGTTGAGTGGGGCTAGTTATAACAAAATTGTTGAATGAGCGAGAAGTATTTTATCTGAAGAGAACAAGTTGAAAGAGAACTTTTATGCTGCTAAATCCATGATGAAACTCCTCAGTCTGGGATATCAGAAAATTAACATGTGTTCAAATTTCTGTATGTTGTACCTTGAAAATACAAAGTTGACCAAGTGCAAAACATGTGGACATTCTCATTATAAACCCATGATTGGCAGGGGAAAAACTATTATCACACACATAAAACTTAGATACTTCCCAATCACACCTAGACTACAAAGATTATGCATGTTACCAGAAACTACTGAGCATATGACATGACACCAATCACATGATGCAGTGGATGGAATGATGGTGCACTCATTCAATGGTGAAGCCTAGAAATACTTTAATAGTGTGCATCCTCAGTTTTTAGTGGAGATAATGAATGTGTGTCTTGGGTCATGTACACACGAATTCAATCCATCATGGTCATTTGCTGCTCTTTATTCTTGTTAGCTAGTGATACTCATATTTACAACTTGCCAACGGGGACGTATATGATGTTGGAGTTCATGTTTTTATCTATGGTTATACACGGTTCTAATAGTCCAAGTTGGAATATAGATGTTTGTCTTCAACCATTAATTGATAAGTTGAAGCACTTATGGTCATCTAGGGGTTTGACTTATGATGTATCGAGGAAATATTTTTTTTAATGAAGATTGATTTGATGTGGACTATTAATAATTTTTCAGCTTATGAAATGGTTTCTGGTTGGAGCATGCATGGAAAACTAGCATGTCCATGTTGTATGAAAAATAATAAGGTATTCACACTAACAAATAGAGGTAAAACATCTTTTTTACTACTACCAGTGGTTCTTGCCAACGGATCACAAGTTTAGAAAGAACATAAATGACTTCTTTATTAGAAGAGTTGAAAGGAATGTTGCATCGCCGCTTCTTTCAGGTGAAGAATTGTATAATGTGGTGTTGGAGTACGATGACATTGTGTTTAGTTTTTAATTCGGTAAGTAGAAGTTTCTTGGTTTTGGATTGACTCAAAATTTGATAAAACAAAGTATTTCCTGTGAGCTTTCTTATTAGAAGACCAATCTCCTCTGCTATAACCTTGATGCCATGCATATGGATAATAATCTGTTTGAGAACATTTTCAGCATGGTTATGAACGTGAAGGAGAAGACAAAGAACGACATTAAGGTTAGAATAGATACAACTTTGTTTTGTCATTGTAAAAATATGGAGTTGATTTATATTAGGTAACAGGTCGCAAAGTTCAAAGCCAGCCTCACCATAGATAAGAATGCATAGTTACTTGTCTACCAATAGCTCAAAAGTTTGTGTTTTCCTAGTGAATATGCCTCGAACATATCAAGGTTGGTGAATTTGGAGGATTGCATATTGTATGGAATGAAAAGCCATGAATGCCACATGTTTATGCAAACACTCGTTCCTTTAACTTACCGGGATTTATTGACAAAAAGGATATGAGATGCTCTCAAGGAGATTAGTCACTTTTTTAGAGATTTATGCTCCAACAAGTTGCAGACATAACACATGGAGAGAATTGAAATGAATATCGTCAAGACAATATGCAAACTTGAAATAATATTCCTTACATCGTTTTTTGACTTCATGGAGCATCTACCTATATTTTTACCGTTTGAGGCAAACGTTGGAGGCCTAATCCAATATAGATGGATGTATCCATTCGAGAGGTTAGAGTTTACACATGCATCTTAATTAAAATTTTATTATCTTTCTTTGCATATTTTAGAACACTCATTTAATTCCATACAGGTACTTATTCAATCTTTAAGAGAAAAGTAAAAAAACAAGGCACATGTTGAGGTTTCCATATGTGAGGCCTATATTGTTGAAAAGATTTTAACATTTATCTTATACTATTTTAAGCCTCAATTAAGAACATTAATCAACTGTATTCCAAGACATGAAAATGGTGGGGAAGTGTCTTGGAGTAAAAACTTGTCTTTTATCATTTCTCTTTTTATTTTTCTTTATTTTTCAGGATTATTAACAATGTTTTTTCTTTTTCTTGTTTTTTTTTTAAATTAAGACTCGAAATAAAGCACTCCATTAAGGTAAAAAAATTTCATTCATTTTTCTTCTTTTTTATGTGTTTTTTTTCATTATTTTTTCAATTTTGTGTTCTTAGTAATTTTATGAATTAATAAATTACATGAATTTTAGTTGTTATTGAAATAATTTTTGCATTATTTTGTTGAATTTTAGTTATTGTTTTTTCAAATTTGTACAATTTCAATTAAATGTGTAAGATTAATTTTAACTATTATTTTGTATTTATTCCATTTAGAATAAATGTTTGTAAATTTAGGATTAAAAATATTATTACTTAGAAATAATTGTTTAATTTTAGTTGTTATTGTAATATATTTTTCATTATTTTGTTGAATTTTAGTTGTTTTGTTTTTCAATTTTGTTGTTGAATTTCAATTAAATGTGTAGGATTAATTTTAATTATTATTTTTATTTTTTTTGTAAATTTAGAATAATTTGTTGTAAATTGATAATTAAAAATATTATCATGTAGAAAATAAACATTTTCTACAAAATTGAATTATGCTAAATTGTTAGAAGAAATTAAATAAAATCAACTGGTTTATGAAATATATATTGTGCATTTATAGGTTTAAAATTTTAAGGTAGTCTCTCGTATAAAGGACATGTTGCCTATTTATTTTTTAAAAAATAAAAATTTTTGCGTTCTTAGTAATTTTATGAATTAATAAATTACATGAATTTTAGTTGTTATTGAAATAATTTTTGCATTATTTTGTTGAATTTTAGTTATTGTTTTTTCAAATTTGTAAAATTTCAATTAAATGTGTAAGATTAATTTTAACTATTATTTTGTATTTATTCCATTTAGAATAAATGTTTGTAAATTTAGGATTAAAAATATTATTACTTAGAAATAATTGTTTAATTTTAGTTGTTATTGTAATATGTTTTTCATTATTTTGTTGAATTTTAGTTTTTTTGTTTTTCAATTTTGTTGTTGAATTTCAATTAAATGTGTAGGATTAATTTTAATTATTTTTTTTTATTTTTTTAAAATTTAGAATAATTTGTTGTAAATTGATAATTAAAAATATTATCATGTAGAAAATAAAAATTTTCTACAAAATTGAATTATGCTAAATTGTTAGAAGAAATTAAATAAAATCAACTGGTTTATGACATATATATTGTGCATTTATAGGTTTAAAATTTTAAGGTAGTCTCTCGTATAAAGGACATGCTGCCTATTTATTTTTTTAAAAATAAAAATTGTTTAATTTTTTTTATCTGTTAATTTGTGTGGATGCTTAGGGGAAAGTCTATTGCACATTACGAGGACAAGATCGCTGCTAGTTCTTTTAGCAGTGATACTGATGACCATGAGTCATTAGGTGCCGACCAAGAACAGACTTCTGAGGCATAAACATTGACTCAAGACGCGGGTTCGTCGAGTGCAATGCCGCAACGTCTAGGGAGGGTCCCTTCACAACAGGATCTATTTATCCAGAAGTACGAGACATAATGGAAGGATGACCTTTCAATGTAAGTTTGTTTTGCTTTCACATCGACATGTTTAATAATTTTTGAAAAAATAATATCATTTATAATGAATGTGATTTTAGATTTACAAATATTGAGACTTCTAGAACAATAACATCCTGAATGGAAATTCCATTCAGGATACCTTAGGTTGATGTATGGTTTTCAAGGTTAGGATTAACTTAAATATCTTTTATGTTAATTTAGACCGTTTATTGAAATTAAATTTTTCTTTTATAAATTTTTACTTCAAGAAAAAATTTGAATGAGAGAGCTGATAATAATATTGCAAGGAGGGATTGAGAGAACGTTGAAATTAGGTAAGATTGAATTCAAGATATTTTTTTTATTCCAAATATTAAAATTTTATTTTTTATTTACTAACAAATAATTAATTTGTACCATATAGGTTGCATGATTTTTGATACGAGGCGCAAAAGAAAACCAAAAAATATACGAGAGAAAGAGAGCTTTCATGTGCACCCCCTAATTGGCCCCACGGTCTCGACGATGATTGGCCTTCGTCTCTATTTTAAATTTATTGTATTTTAACATACAAATATTTAAATTGTAATAAATATTTGATTTTTATACTGATTTATTTTATTTTAATTATATTTCTACTTCTGTTCAATATATATATTTTTGAAATATTTCTGATAAGTTCATTGACGATACAACTCCATCGGTATATTTCACTGAGTTGAAAAAGAATTACTGCAAATGCCACTAATACTGATAGGGTTACTGACGGAATTAGATCGTCAGTATATTTCAAAGTGTTGTAAAAGAATTACTGCAAATACCACTGCTACTATTACAGATGGTATTTTGTTGATGATATGTTATATTTACCGATGGATATACTGACAAAATAAAGCAGGTGAATTTTTTTTGACGCACTTTGTCCGTTTGTAAATCCATCGATATATTTATTACCGACAGTCTCATCAACAACCTATAAATTACTGATGAAAGTTTTTCCTACATATTGTTTCTATTCGTGAGTTTATCGGTAATATACATACCGATAAACTAGTAGTGTAAATAAGACATAAATGTTTATCTATAAAATTGTCATATGAAATTGAAAAATAAGCCCCACCACCTCCTTCTGAATTCAAATCTCCAAGCTATCAGCTAGTCAATTCACTGTTTTTGTTTCTTGTAGCTGGGGAAGGTTTAATTGCTATGTCATGAGATTTTCCAAATCTTACTAGTAAACTATGGACCTTCAAAGCAACCAGTCCGAGCTTCCTATATTACTTACCCCGACATGATTTTTAAAAGCAACCATCGTCTTTAATTAATTTTGTCCTACAGTACTGCTAGTCATAGAATCAAGAATAACGGCACCAAATTAAATAAATGGAAACAAAATGGTCAGACAATGGTAGAGATCTAAGTGGAATTGGCAACATGCTTTTAATAAAAGAGTGACGCCAAGGCAAAAAGATCAAACAAATTACTTATTTTATGGTGCTCTCAACATAATTTAATTAATAAACTGATCGACGAACACTAAATTCTGCATAAAGTCCACACTATGAATATTAATATGCTGTTGATTTAAGTAAATTTGGAGATGCTGATGCATGTTTCTTTCTTTGAAACCAACAGAAAGCATGAAAGCTGTCCCAAGTAGCCTTTCAAAATTAAATATTTCTTGACAAGTACAAGAAATCAAAGCCCAGCAAAGATGGGGGAACTACGTACTAAGATAAGTTGTATTATTTATTAAGTTATACATGCTCCTACGAATCTTTGAAAAGTTGGTTCTAATTTCTCAACCCTATGGAGCATCAAACGAAGAAGATTGTTTATTTATTTAGCAACCAAGTGGAGGTCCTAGAGGAAAACAACTCAAATCCCACCTTTTGTTTTTGGCAATTACCATGCTAGACGTACGTCTTCATTTCTTCTCTATAGTATTCTATATTAGAAGGTATTTTTCTCTCGTAAAACCAGTTCATAGTTTTCTGTGGACAGATTAAGAGATAAATTGAATCACATTACAGTAGTAGTTCATGGAGAAGTTTTCTCTCGTAGCCTTGAAATATAAAAATGAAGGCTCAAATCAAACTCCCAACATGTGGGGGTACTCGTTGCCATTCTCATACTCTACAAGAGAAGCACGTTACTTTACATCGATCTAATGCAGTTTTAGGTATCGCTATTTACGTTGTCTACGCTCTGCTATGGGTATGGATTTTGAAATGCCAGTAACATCTACGTGGCAAAATCTCATGATGGACAAACCTAACCTAGTGGAAGTCTGATACGAGTAAAAAAAAAAAAAAAAAAAAAAAAATCTAGAAAACAAAGATCTAAAGCGATGTTGTTTTCGTGGGCGCAAAACATTTAGCAACTCCATAGAAATTGTTTCTACAATGTCATTGCGAACAACAACTATCAATCTTTAAATCTAATGACCTAATTATTAGTTATAGGCTGAGTATCAAATTAACTACGTGGAAAAGTGACAAAATTGATTTGACAAACTAAAAATAAGACCAATAAAAATATAAAATGATTTGAAAAAAATCAGTATAATATATATATTTTTTAATTTTGATATAGAGATATAACAAATTATCATCATTTTAATGTAAAAATCACAACTCAAGTTATGGGTATGATCATAATGCGCTAACTCTAACTCGGTTGATCAATTGTTTTTTTTGTTTCCGATCTTTATTCTATATCTTGATAGGCTTTTATGGGGCTTGGGTCGGATAGAATCCAGGCTTAAATTCAACAGTTAATTTGGAACAAAATTGAAAAAAAAAAGGTTTGGATTAACGTAAGATAAAATTCAAGAATAAATTAATGGATGTTTATAAAATTAGGAACCGAAGTAAAATAATAGTAAAAAAAGAGAGTTGTATGGCGCATCTCGAACACGCCCCAGGATGTGAACCTTGTTGTGACACATGTGGGGTCCTTCCATCTTTAAAAGTGGTCTTTTTTGGTGTATCAGAAAGCATCCTAACATGTTCTTTCATTCTAGCCAGGGCGTGTTAATTAATTTGTTGGCCGATGTTTGGTTTTTTTTTTTTTTTTCTCTCCTTCCTATAAAATATACAGCTTTTTTGTTCTTCTTTCCTTTGAGGACTGCTTTTTTTTTTTTTTAAATGATCAATTATAATCTCTTGATTTTTGATCTCTTGAAAAACAAAAAAACCCAACAATATTTCACAAATTCAAGCCCAAGAAAAATAGCAAATGGTGTTTATTTTCCCTTGAAACTAATATCAAGCTCTTAGAAAAAAATCATTAATTTCAATCATGAATATAATAAATATGGAAGGATAAAATCGAGGAAATAGTTTCAGGGCAAAAATAAAATAAATGGTATTATGCGAATCCACATCGCTAATAAGTCTATTGGGATAGTTGTTGCAACAATGATTGACCCTTTTGCTTTAGTTTTTCTTAATAAATACTAGTTGAAACCTTGTTTTCAATCAATGTTAAATTGACTTGATTTCCTTCTTTATCTAATTCTTAGTGAAAAATTCCAAATTTTCTTGATTAGTTTGGACATACATGTTAATTTTACATAATATTCTCATATCATATAATGTAATACACCCATCTTATTTAATTAGTTTTTTTGTTTACATTATGTGAATTTATTTAACAAAAATCTATAAGAAGTAAATTGTGTATCACTTTTCTATAATTAAAATTGTCTTTTGACTAGATTTAATGACTTAACATTCAAGAGTTTAAATTTTATTATTCTTATTTTATGTACAAGATAATGGTGTATTTTTGCAAGTTTCTACCTCAAAAGGTTGTTACTTAAAAATATTTGTTAGATATTTATATAAAGCATAAATAGTTAAAAGTGAAGAACTTTATAAAAAAATTAAAATACATTTCCTACTAGAATTTAAAAGGGACCATCGCTCAACTTAAGCCTTGGACTTGCAAAATGCTCAAGTACATGAAGATGATTGTCACACCGTGAAGAACGTGAGATTCTTGAAAGTTCCCCGGGGGGGGGGGGGGACAAAAATAAATTGACTCGTCATTTAATAATTGAAAAAATAGAAATTCTAAAATAAATATTAATTTCAGAAATTTAATTATGGGATTGAATACGTTTAGGGAAGATAAACACCACCATTATCGCATCATTTCAAATAAAAGGTTACCTTTTGCTATGTGTTTTTCTAAAATTACTTTATGTCTGTTATTAACTGTATATTCTTATTTTTGAGCTTATATTTTATGATATTTATTTTGTAAAAAGGATGTTTAAAAATCTAATGTTAATCTCTAAAAATAAAGATTTTATCGGTGTGAGAATTTCAAAAAAAGGTTTTGACGTTAATCACTAAAAATAGAAGACTTCATTGATTTTAGAGTTTTAATAAAATAAATTTATGTTAATTCCTAAAAATAGAATATTTCATTGAAAAAGAAGTTTTAACAAAATTCTAACGTTAATCCCTAAAAATAAAAGATTTTATTGAAGTAGAAATTTTAATAAAACTTTATGATGTTAATCTCTAAACTTTGGAGATTTCATTGACTTTGGAATTTTAATTAAAAAATCTTGGCGTTAATCCCTAAAATAGAAGATTTCATTGATTTTTAGAATTTTAATGACAAAATCTTGACGTTAATCCCTAAAATAAAAGATTTTATCACTTCGAAAAAAAAACTTTGATTTCTTTAAAAAAAACACTAAATTAGACTAATCTTAGGTTTTTGAAATGGTTTTGGAATGTTGGCCCATAAGAGCTGATTTAATGTAAGCCAAATTGCAATGAGTTTTATAATTAAGATATAAAACACAATATGAAAACAAGCAATTTGATTAAAAAAAATTTCTTTTCTCTTTTCTTTGTTTAGAAATAAGGACATGAAAATGGAAAATGAAAATATTGGAATGACATAATAATTAACAAACTTGCATGAATATTAAATAGATGTAAGATTTGTTTTTGGGAGACTTAGCCAAAATGCATGGAATTTTAAACATTTTTTGTAGCATGAACATAAAGACAAGGATAACTACAACAAGCAAAAGAAGAAAAACCTAGGATAACAATTTAATCCTAAGAATAAAAGATCACAAGTCTTATATTATTTATTCATGCATCATCCAAATAAACAAAACACACATGTCTTGATTTTTTCTAATAATTAAGAAGCATGCAACACTTGAGCTGAAGTTTTGTCCATGCATCATCATCATCTAAAACGAAAGCACATTTCAAAACCCAAATCTTATCATTTAATGTCTAGGTTACAAGCAAACCTAAAAACACAAGTTTTGGTTAACCTTTCATGCATTTGTTTTTAAATCAATATCATCACATTTATTTTTCTATTTTTTTAAAAGTTTTAAGATACGCGACATGCAAAACCTAAATGACACACAAACAAACCCTAAAAAAAAGTGAGTTGTAACTTACATTAAGGATGGTTTCAATAGAGTAGGGAGGAGTTGTGGAGGTTCTTAGTGGCTGTCATAAGCATTAATGTTTAAGAGATATTTTAGGTAACTTTCTCTCTCTAGACTAGGGTTTTCTTTTTCTCTTAGGTTTGTGTTTCTTTTTCTTTGTTTTTTCTTCATTTTCTTCCTCTTTTCCTCCTTTCTCTTATTGGAACTCTGTGGTTTAAAATGAATTGGTTTAGTGATCCAGAAACCACCCTTTCCCTCTATACCATATTCATATTTTTGGTGTTTTGGTATGGTTTTACTCTCCTTTTCTTTCTTTTCTTTCTCTTCTCACTGTTTTTTTTTCCTATTAGACAAGTTAGTTTAAACTCAAACATCCCTTACCCACCATCTCTCTCTCAAAGTCAAATTTTCTCTCACAAGACTTCTCTTTTATTTCGTACCATGCTCCTCTATTTATAGGTATGGAGGAAGGTCCTAGAACCTTTCTAGGTGGAACAAATATATTTGTTGATTTTCATGGGTTAATCTTGGCCATCCATCATTTTTGTACAACATGCTTGGGTGCGTTACTTTAGCACATGTTTTCTATCACCACAAAGAAGCAATGCACCAGGTCTTTAACTAAAGATGAAGTACAAGTGCCGAGGGAAATGATATGTCTCTTGGCATTTAATGTTTTAATTTTAGCATGAGAGAGAGAGAGAGAAATAATGATCCAAAGTAGCTTTGAAAACCTACCAAAAGGAGAACAAAAGAGAAAATAAAACCATACATGTGTGAGGGTTTAAAGGCAATCACTTCCATACAAAACAACATTATTATGGCACCTTAAATTCATTTTTTTGGTATGATGTTATGCACCATTTCACTTAAGTTTATTTTATTTTTATTTTTTTCATCCTTTTTTGTTTACAATTTAGTTCTCATACTTCTAATTCCTTTATATTCAGTCAATTTGGGTTGATTTTCTAAGATTTCTTTCTATTAAACCCTTGATGACATTCAAAACTATCCTTCAATATTGACGCCTTTTACAATGTAGTACTTGGATTTTTAATTTATTCATTTTTAGACAAAAAAATCTTAATATTTCTTTAATTACACCCCTAATTGAATGAGTGGAATCCCTAAATTCTAGTGTCTATTCTATTTTAGTCCTTCATCCTTTAATTATTTCAATATTGGTCAAATTGATTGTATACTTTATTTTTATTTCTCTTCAATTACATCACTGATTGAATTAATAGGTTCCTTGGATTTCAGTGTCTTTTATATTTTGGTCACTGATCCTCTAATTCTTCTAATTTTAGGCAAATTGACTTCAAATTTCAATTTTATCTTAAAGTAAGTCCCTAATAGAATTAATTGGAATTCCAAACATTTCCATTTCTTTCATTTTGGTCTTTGGCTTGCAAATTTAGCCATTTTGGCCTCAATTCCAATTTTCTCCTCAATTAGGCTCTCAATTTAATTAATTGGACTTCTAAACTTTACTATCTTTTCCATTTTGATCAGTGGTCTTCCAATACTTTTGATTATGACCGATTTAATCCTTTTTTTCTATTTTTTTCAATTAAACCCCAAATTGCATGCTTGCATAATTTTTTAATCAAACTATAATTTAAATTCTTGCTCATTTGCAACCCAAATTGTATTTTATTTTGGAAACATTTTTCTCTGAAGATTCTTTTTGTTTGAAAATGGTTTTGAAGACATTTTTTCTTTAAATTGAGGGCGTCAAAATTTGGTATGACAATGAAACAGTACTTACATAAATATATCTACAAATCTTGTCAAAACTTTGAGTTCTTGTTAGTCTTTCTTCTCGCCAAAATATCTTTCTGGAGGCTTTATGAGGGCAACCAAGGACAAATTCTTTCTATCAGCACATTAAATATCATATCGCTTCATATAGAAGATTTTCAAGCAAAATGATAACTTTGCTTTGGGCTTAAGGTTGTTATTAATGGCTGATGTGCCATGTATTCTGTCTTTGCCAAAATGACAAGTAAATAAAAAATTCAAGTTACCCAAAAATGTCTGAAAAGATTGATATTTTCCTTATCCTGAAAGAAGAGGGCAATTATTTTGTACCAAAAAAAGATGATACAAATTGGAATACAAGTTACCCCTATATTTGCACTCCCATACTTTGCTTGCTAGTCTTTGGTGCTGAAGAATTCTCACTTGGTGGGGAAGGCAGAGTTGATTCCCTGACATTGATGCCAACATCGGGGCAATTGACCATCTGAGCTGATTTTACACTCTGATTTTGTCCTGAACGCAACTTTTTTGGTGATAGAGTTGGCTCTACACTCTTAAATTGGGCTTTGGAAGCGAGTTCATATATGGATTCAGAAATTTTTTCAGTGTGTGTGACCACGTCAATAAGTATTGAAGCTACTGTAACCCCTGGTATAACTTTCAGCAGGTCAATGTCTTCCCATATGCCTGATTTAAGTAAAGATTTGATATTTTTGGCAGCAGATTTTGCATTTTCAATGTGGGAATCTGCAGAAGATGGCTGCACCATTATTTTGATTGCCAATGCAAGTTCCTTGAGTGATTTTCCAGATTCTCTGCTCATTTTTGTGCATGCTTCCTGAATTATGTTACTAACTTCTGATGATGCCTGCAACAATAAGCAGCTAATATTTAGAGATAAGCATGTGA
>Ga0325400_1003099_pt1 | contig 14874 bp, 4 predicted proteins | sample PopdelMetagenome_2_FD_205662 | JGI IMG/M metagenome (GOLD analysis project Ga0325400, IMG submission 205662) | Populus deltoides microbial communities from Bellville, Georgia, United States - Xylem-PdKOR-R1 | ecosystem: Host-associated > Plants > Phyllosphere > Stem > Wood/Secondary xylem... | reverse complement strand
ATCTTAATAACCCAGGTAAGGCACCAAGTTTAGTTATCTTTGGACAAAATTCTAACAATACTTAAATATAAGACCTTAAAAAGATTCTACGTAAAAAATATGGAAAATATTATAGTGCTTTATTGTTTATATTAATAGTGAGCACCTCAATTTTTTTTTATTAATTTTTAAACTTTGTTTTCTTCCGATTAGACCCTTTTACAACCTAATTTGATTAAATTAGGCTCTTTCTTCTCTCTTTTTTTCAATTTTGCCCCTCCCCTTTTCTATTTTCCCCCCTTTTCTCTCTCAATTTCATCTTCAAACTATTTTAACAGTAGATTGAGTTGTCCTTGGATTGCCTAAATCATTAGGGCAACTTCTATATAGTTTAATTTCAAACCCAAACTAGATAAGGAGTTGAGTCTAAAGGTTTTTTTTCTTTTAAAATTTATCTCTTTTTTTTTTCTAAATCTCGTACTCGAATTTTTTTTTCTGTTTGGCTTGATTATCTTTGAACTGGCCAAGTCGATATGGTCACATCAAAACAACTTTCACACAGTTTAATTTAAAATTGAGGTTAAGTAAGGAATCAAATTGAAAGGTTTCAAAGTTGATCTGTTAGGCTGGGTTTAATAACAATGTCTAATAGCTCTCTTCAATTTAGTTTTTTTTCATAATTAAAAAAAAACTTGATTCAACTTGTAACGTAGTGCGAGCTTATAAGCTAGTTATATCTAATTAAACTTATTTATAAAGTTCAACAAACCCATTTATTCCTACAAAATCTTAAAATTTATAAATATCTGATGTTAATTAATACAAAGTAATTATTTTACTAAGCTGAATAATAGATTGAAAGAAGGAAATATTTTTGAAATCTATTAAAGAATTATTGGTATTATTTGAAAAAAGTCTGGAAAGTTTTTGTCTAGATCAATTATTTAAAAATGAAAGGAAATAAAAAGTTACAAAAATTATTGTTTTTGTATTTGACCAATTAAATGAAATGTAAATAGAATAAAAATAAAATATTTTCAAATGATAAACAACACCAAACATGACGATATATGGGTAGAAGTGGAATATGTTGCTCGTGTTTTGCGGAAATTTTTTTTCATGAATCAGTATGTCTTTACCATCAAGAAATTTTTTTTAGAATTTTGAAAGGATTTCAGTTGTGAAAAAAAAGTGATTAAAACTCAAAGTTCTAGTATTTATTAGTTTTTTCAGTAAAAGTTGAAATCTTGACACTACAAAGACAAATTATAAAGCAACTTTTAGCTATTCAAAGGTAAAAAATAAATAAAAGAGCTAAAGATAATCTAACCTTATAAAATAAATGATGCAAAAAAGAAACAAATAAAAGATTCTTGGTGTTGTTGATACTTCACAAATCCTTCCAAATTGCTTCACAAAAAAAGAGTTATTCTTCTTAACTATCTCTCGTATTAGTTGAGAAGAATAATTCCATGGTTAAAGAGTGCAATTATATATAGCAAAAATACTATCAACTTTGACAAAATAGAATCTTTAAGAGAGTAGTAATGCTCTGAAAAAAAATTACTTCCATTTGCAATTATAACTAAAAGTGAGGTTAATTAGTAACAACTAATAGATGATCCACTTTCTATATCGTGGGTTATATTTTTTTAAAACTAAAAAAAATTCAAGATGATATATTAAAAAAAAACTATTGAAACAATGACATATTAGATTGACTCAGTTGTTTTTACTTAACCTACCGAACTCATTACTTGGATCATCAATTCCAGCATTATTTTTTAAAATTATTTTTCATATAATTATATAATACGTGATCTAGGTGCGGGCTGAACTTGACTTGATTAATTTGTTATTTATGAGATTATAACCACATGACAAAATATAATCGTTTGTAAAATTAAGTACCAACTAAATATTAATGTATTTGTTTGAAACCATAATAAACCTATAAATATCAAACCAAAAAAATATTACGTAGCTCAATTAAAAACAAATAAAATGCTAAAGGATTATGTATATATGAAAAATAAACACCTATTTTCTTGGATAGGCAGCCATCCCTCTGGGGTACAAAATCTATTTTACTTGGTTTTTAAGCCAAAAAAACATCTAAGAAACATCTCAGGGACCTCAAAAAACCAAATTTTGGTAACAAAAATTAAATAAAGGTAGAAAAACCAAATGAAAGAACAAATAAAAATTCCACACGCTTGGGCATGTTAAATTTTTTCCCCATTTTTAGCCTTGTCTCATTTTAAAAAAATAGCAGGCAATGATGCTTCATCTGCTGTTATAGTTTTCGGCCACTAGAGATGGGTAAAAAGATAAAAGAACTTAATTATAATAAAATTTTTAACCCGATCAATTTTTTGGACAAAATAAATGGAAAAAAGGACCTAAATGTAACCCCCAAGAAAATAAAACTCATTGACATTAAGAATGACGAGTTTTTCAATTTTCATCTTCGAAAAATGAGTATTTTTCAATTTTCTCTATCATTCGCTGTAATATGACAACTCTCTCCCTTTTTTTTCCCTCAAACTCAGGGACTCAAATGAAAGAAAATGAAGTTTTGGATCTAACAATGTAATATCAAAACAAAAGGGACTAACAATAATTTTTGACAAAACCCAAAGGCAAACAAATAGAAAAAAGCGTTGACACATTAATTTTTTTTTAAAGGACCTTCATATATTTAACTAATATAATCTTGGTCCTCTCATTTTCAATCATTGTCATACAATAAAGTCATATTATTTTTTTGTGATATTAGGCACAAGAAAAATATCGATATGAGTTTTTGTAATCGAGATAACCATAAAAAACAGATTAAAACAAACCATCAACTTCAAATTCCAATCAACACAACATTAAAGGATCTAATTGAAAATAAAAGAAAATTGATGTCTGAACGGTGAAAAAAACAAAAAGGGCCAGTATTGACACTTTTCCTAAATAAAATAAAATAAAATAAAATAAAAAAATAGCTATTTTTCATTTCCTTCAATTTTGGTTTCCACTTTTAACTCCTTGCAATCAAACATATTGATTTTTTTAAATAAACTGAGCATTATTTTGATGACGAGTTGCTTTTGGAGACCTCAATAATCATATAAATGGCAATAAAAACCAATTATCAATTTAAAATCTCAATCAACACAATATCAAAAGCATTATAAAAGAATTAAATTTAAAAAAAAATTAATAACACAAAGTAAAATAAAACACTATTGCAATTTATAGTGAATTGTATCATAACCTACCTACAATGAATTGTTAAAGCTATTTTAGTTTTATTTTTTAATTTTAACTTTAACAAGGATGCTTTAAATAGGTCAATACAGGAAAAAAAAAACTAAGAGTTGTTGTGAAAATAGCTTAGATACAAACTCATTGCATTATAGATTGAAATAGTATAATGACATCTTTTCTCTTCAAAACAAAAACCAAATGCATTGACCTTTGGAGGCAAAAAAGTATTTTCCACATTATATATTTGTCATTATAAAATTGATTAAGGTTATAAAAGTTTATCCATTTTATTTTTACATAGAAAAATAACATAATTATCTTTTAAAAAAATAATTAACAGGTTGTAGGGGTTTTAACATCATTTTTAAAAAATAAAAAAAATAGTGAATTGACCTTAATGCTCTTAAAGAAAAAATTTGTAAAGCTAGCTTTCAAGGGCTTTTCTATCATTTCCATTTGTTATATATATATATATTATTGAGTTTGTTAGGGGAAATTTACTAATTTAATACATATAGTACATTATTAAAAAAAATTGGTTGGCACACGCACCGATATGTTGCCTTCGAGTAGCGTGTAAGTTGTCATCCGGTTGCCGAACATTACTTTCCACGCGCGACATTCGATTCATTGTGGCTTCCTTTGCATATTTGAGCAGCGCGTGTTGTCGGAAGGGCTCGGATTTGGCGTCAATGGCCTTTCCCCCCTTTTTCTCTCCATACTCCTCGATTTCCATGTCTACCTTCTACTTTCTTAATCAACCCTTCAATTTATTTTTCATTCACATTTGGTTTATGTTAGTTTGATTATTATTTGTTTTATTTTGAATGATTTATGAAATTAACAATTTTTTTTCAATTTCATTCCCCTTTATTTTTTTCAATGGTCAAATTTAGTCCTTATTATTTTGATTGTTATTTTTTATTTAGGATGATTTTTAAAATTGGATTTTTTTGTGATTTCATCCTCTTTCATTTTTCTTCCATATTGAATTTAATCTTTATTCTTCTGATTGTTTTATTTTTGCTTGAGAAAATTTTTTAAATTGATTTTTTTATTTCATACTTCAACATTAAATTTATTAGAAATTAAGCTTTTTAATTGACCCCGGGTCCAGATTCACGGGTTGCGATTTTTAGAGATTAACTCAGGTTTAGAAGATTCGCCCAAGTTTACTTGAGTTTTTTTTTTTAACTCATGTTTTTTTGATTTTATCCGTTAACATTTATTCAATTAAAGATTAAGCTCTATTATTTTTGTTTGTTTGCTTTTTATAGGGTTTTTCACTAATTTTAAAAAAGACCCGCGTTATCTCTGGTGTTTTTACTTTTTTTGTGTTAATTTTAGTTTTTTTAAAATATTCTTTTTAATTAAATTAAATTAATTGATTAAATATAAAAATGAGATGCTAACTTCACAATAATTTATTGGGTTTGCCTTTTGGGTTGTTGCTTTGACGATGTGTATGGCCTCTTTCAGTGTCGTCATGAAGTGTTTCGTTGTGGTGTTAAAACTATCTTGATGAGCTTTTTCTTGTGGTAGGGCGATATCCATGACAAAGCAACGATAAGTCTCCAATGAGCTGTTCTTTCATCTATTCCTGAGTATAGTATTGATGATTTATTTTTTTATGGTTAATTATTGTTGTTTTTTTATTCGTTTTATTTATGATTGACGTCTTTTTTTTTTTTTATAATTGTGTTGTTAAATTAATTGGGCTTATTGCACCAAATCAAGTCCATAGCCCGAGTCCGAGATCTTTCTTACTTATTTAAAAATACTAGCATTACATGAATATTTTTTTTATGTTATGAAAATATGACCCGGCTTGCGGCGTAGCGCATGCCATATCTAAGTATATAGTACATAAATAAGATGAGACCCACTTATGAGTGAGAGACCGTATGTGAAAGGGAAATTTTTATGGTATTTAAGGTGTAACTAGTGATATTTTATTAGTTATTTTGTAAGTTTATTTTAATGAAAAAACAGATATAAAGAAAAGAAAAAAAATAAAATTCATGATTTATTGAAAATAATAAAAATATCTTAATCTAACCCGAGATCTTTCTTGCTTATTTTAAAATGCTAGTACCATCGCATGAATATTTTTTTATATTATGAAAAATATGACCCGCCTCATGGTGTAGAAAATGAGACTCACTTACGAGCTGGAGGCGGCATAAGGAAGGAAATTTTTTATAGTGATCAAGGAGGAATTAATAATATTTTATTAATTATTTTTTAAGTTTATTTTAATAAAAAATAGATATATATAAAAAAAATCTCATGAACACTAAAAGTAATAAAAATAACTTTGTCTAAATTTTCTCTCTTTAATTTATATGTATCTTTTTTAAAACAACGGATCGATATTTACTTAGGACTATAATTACAAAAGTGTGAAAAACCTCTAAGCTGATGTGGCAACCAGTCTCCTGGAGATTCCTAATTTAAATCAAGGCAGGAGATCCGACTCAATAAAAAACACAGATTCATACACAACCAGAAGGCGAAAGGCTGGAAAACCAACAAACCCTAAAAATAGGAAAGAACCCCAAATTGTAGTAGAAGAAGAATCAGCTGCTCCTGCAGAAAAAAGCGAGATTTAAATAGAGATCGCGAGAGAATGGGAAAGAAGAAGAAGAGAGTATCGTCAAAAGTTTGGTGCTATTACTGCGATAGGGAATTCGATGACGAGAAGATTCTAGTACAGCACCAAAAAGCGAAGCACTTTAAGTGCCATGTCTGCCACAAAAAGCTATCCACTGCTGGTGGCATGGCCATTCACGTTCTCCAGGTCCACAAAGAGTCCGTCACCAAGTAAAATCTACTACCGCTACTCATTTTTATTTCTCTCTGTTTTTTTTTTAAATAATTTCTTGCCTTTTATTTAATTTTATTTCTTAGACGGAGAATGAGATAAATTAGAACCATTCATTACTTTTGATTAATTAGGTTTTCATTAATTGATTTGGGATTTACATTATTTGGATATATTTTCAAAATCATGATCTGTTTGGCAATAATTAGTTGTTCATTGGAATGATAAATTCAACTGCTAACAATACATGTTGTTTTAAGTTTTTTTTTTTCCTGATGCTTTAATGTGGGATTCACTAATAACTGACTAGAGGAGGTCCTTTTCTGTAAAATAAAAAGTTATATTATTTTTTGGATTTTAGGTTTCTTTTTCAGGATTTTGTGCTGTTTATGTTGTCAATGAGGTTTACATTGATTTAGCTAATTATATGATGGCTTTGGTTCAGGGTTCCCAATGCAAAACCTGGAAGAGAATCAACTGATATTGAAATATATGGAATGCAAGGAATCCCACCTGATGTCTTGGCGTCTCACTATGGAGATGACGGTAAGGAGGTTGACTGTTGCTGTTTTCAATTAGTTACTTCCTGTAATAATTTGTGTGAATGATTCTATGTGCTTGCTTGTCATCATTAGTTTTCAGTTGATAGAGAAATTTGTTATTTTTTTCTATCTTTTCATCTTAGAGGTCTGTTGTTGTTGTTGCTGGAATTGAAACTTGGGATTTTAGACCTTTTTATTTGTTTAGTTATTTTATTCCCTTGACTTGTGAGTTGGTAAAGTTTTATTCAGTATAAACCAGTTTGTACCTTTTTTTTTTTAATTTTTGCAATTTCAGGTAGAGTTAAAGTACAGTTGAATTCTAGTTTATTGTAATACAGTCAGCCTCTTTTATGATATTCAAGCAATACATGTATCAGTTCTGAGTCCTCTCACAGTTTCTGTAACTGTACAAAAAGTTTAATATGTAGAAGTCGTGGTATTTATCACAAATTAGGCATATTTCTCACGGATATTTATTTTCTTGTAGAAGATGAGACTCCATCAAAAGCTGCTAAAGGGGATATTCCATCAGCTCAGCGTATTGGTGGTATGATGCCAGGACCATTGGGCACTGGATATCCTCCACAACCTCTTGGTGCAATGCAGCAAATGTATGTTTTTTCGTTTTTCTTCTCTGTTCTCTACTATTAGCAGAGACTACCACATACTTTATATCTATATCTCCATTTTGCAATATTTCAATTCTTTCTTCATCATCACAGTAATTAGAGCTGTGGAAGACAGCGATTTTGAAGCAATTTCTGCTTGCTTTTTTTATATCACAAAAGGTTTTTTTTTTTTTTCTTAATGGAAGTGGTTTGTTGAGAAGGATTTGTGTAGACTACCCTGCCCGAATAAGGATATTGCCATTTAGTTTTGTTTATGTGAGCATAAGGCAGCAAGGGATGAAAAAAAAAAAGCAGCCCTCATCATCAATTTTCTTTTCTTGTTTTCCTTTCATGATAAGTGTAATATGCCTTCATTAAACCAAGTACTCAAGGATTCTACCAATCTTGGTCTTATGCCTTTATTAAACCAAGTACTCCAGGATTCTAACAAACTGGATTTCATGCTTATCAAAATATGGTTACTATTCGAACTTTGACTGTTATTAAAACCATCTAGTAAAGAATGGAAGATCAACTTTGACTGATCATAATAACATAATGGGGTTTTCTAGCTGAACTATCTTAGTTGGCCCTTACTGTTTACGGTAGTGCTGCTAGCCCTTAACTTCCTGACCTTAGAGCTCACCCTCTTTCTCACTCACTGGCACTGGAATTAGATCCCTTTCATGCCTTGCTGTTTTAATTGAAGATGCAGCTGCTGGTTGAATAAGGAGATTTATACTATAACATATATATATATATCTATATGTATTCCGTTCTGATTCCCCTCATAGTGCTTTCTTAGTTGGAAGGAAGATCCTTCTATGCCTGTCAGAAACATCAATGCATTTATATGGCACAAAGCCCAGCCATTTGAAATTTGACTGTCATGAACACTGTCTTGTAAATAATGGAAAATGAACTTTGAATATTGATAATAATCTAATGAGTTTCATGCAAAAAATATATACTGGGGTTCATGTTTGTATTAATTATGATTAGGTTTGAACTTTGACTGTTATTGAAACCATCTGGTAAAGAGTAGAGGGCCAACTTTGATCCCAGGTAAAGGCTCCTGTACTCTAGGTCCAAGTTAATCTTTTGAAGTATCTGCTTGTGCAGAATTTTCTCATGATTCTGTTTCAAATATTTAAAATCTGTAGCATATACCCCCACTAAGAATGAAAGTGAAACTTCTGACTAACTGTGTGTTTAGTTTTCAAAACCAAGTGAATCTTGCCCCTGTCTGACATTTTGGGGTCCCCATACAGTAAACAGCTGATTCATCCACTCTGGCAGTATTAAGCTGTAAGTATATGGAAAATATTGGGATTAGCTTCTCATTATATCTTTGTTGGTTTTGGCTACAGGTATAATTCTGCTGTTCCAGTTCCTCCTGCTGGTTGGCCAGTTCCTCCCCGTCCACAGCCTTGGTTCCCAACGCATCCTGCTGTTTCAATCTCTCCTTCTGCCCCAATTGCATATGCCCAGCAACCACTGTTTCCTGTGCAAAATATGAGGCCTCCTGTGCCATCAACTACATCAATTGCACTCCCACCTTCACAAACACCCCCTCCTGGACTGCCCTCATCCACACCACCTGTATCACAACCATTGTTCCCTGTTGTCAACAATAATTTGCCTCAAAGTTCACCATTTTCTGCTCCTTTGCCTCCAACAAGTATTTCATCGAGCTCTCCTGGAGAAGTTAAAGGTTCAGTGAATGTGCATTCGGGAGTCAATAGTTCCATGACAACTGGCTACCTTCCAGGTTTGATAATGGTCCCTTGTTATTAATAATATAATAGACCCTCTTTTGTGTCAATTTTTGACATTGTTGATTTAAAAAAGCGTTCATTTTAGTGTTTGTAATGATAACTTTAGGAGCGCATTCATTCTGGCACAGGATCATACTCATGATTTTTTTTTTAGGATTGGTCGTATCATCAAAGTTTTCATTTTGCTCACTGAATGATAATGTCTTATTCTCAATTTGCTCACTGAGTGATAATGTCTTATTCTCAATTTGTTTACTGTAGCTGGGACATTAGGCAACACACATTCTTATGCCTCTGGTCCAAATACCGGTGGCCCTTCTATTGGACCGCCCCCTGTAATTGCAAACAAGGCTCCTGCCACGCAGACAGCTGTTAACGAAGTCTATCTAGTTTGGGATGATGAGGCAATGTCCATGGTAAGTTGTTTTTAGGTTAAGAATTCTTTCTTTCAGCATTGCCTATTAAATTTTCAGTTGTTAGACCTGCTAATGGTTTGAATATTTGCAGGAGGAAAGAAGAATGTCCTTACCAAAGTATCAGGTGCATGATGAAACTAGCCAGGTAAGTTATGACTACCTCTTTAGTATTTGGAGTTGGTTTGCACATCTAACCAGATGGGTAGGCTTTATGCTTTTCGTTTTCAGATACAGTTGTTTATGCATTGTTACCTATTTAGAGAGGTATTTCTGTATGAATTTTTATTTTTCTCAACTCATCAACAAACCCACAGTTATGGCTATGTGTTTAGTCAAGCGTCTCTAGACTTCAATGTCCACTTCCTGGTGGTCATGCTGTTTGTGTTTTTGTTTTCCACAATTCTGTGGTTTGCATGCCAATGCCATGATGGCAGTTGATTCAAGTAGTTGTTTTTGTTATTCATGCTGTTAGTTAGTTATTACCATTTTGACAAAGCTTGCTGGAATCAAATCGAGGATTCTCCTTCCTAGCTTCATTCTCAGTTAACAAAAAGCGTATGTATTGCTTATTTAAAATTTGAATATATTTGTTGTTATTCTTCTCCATATGCTTGACTACGATATTTGGGGTCTGGGTGGAACAAGATGATACCCAACAGATTTTTGCTCATTCCTAGCATGATTACAATTTATTTTTATCGTCGAACAGTGAAGTCAGACTTGGCCCAGGTCAGCTTCTTTCGCAAAGTTTGGCATCTTTCACCATAGGACCAAGCTTTCAAATATCTGGTTTATCCAACTGATTTCTTGTCACGGTTCATCTCTTGATCTTCTCATTGTTGTTGCTTGTTGCAGATGAGCTCAGTTGATGCAGCTATTGACAAAAGGATATTGGAAAGCAGGCTTGCTGGTCGAATGGCATTTTAGATAACTAAAGACCATTGGAATATTTTTGTGGATTCAAAGCCCCTCTGACTGCTGCAAAATTCATATAAACTGCACGGGGATCCCTGGCTCTCGGGTCTTTGCATCCTTTAGGATCATGCGTGTGCTGTATTCCATACAAGTGAGATACAACAGCCCTCGTTCTTTAGCGTGTAGGTCAACTCTTGAGAGATGGCGGCAACATTATTTCTGTCTTTTGTTTCTTTTCTCTCTTTCCTTTCTTTAAGTTGGGAAAGAAAAATTGTAAGCCTTTTAGGTTATAGATTTGAGTTTGCTTTTAATGTCTGCTGAAATCTCCCGCCATCAGTTTGTAGAGGTACCGTGTGAAACTTGGAATTGCCTTAAGGGGCATTATTTATTTACTTGTTTCGATTGAATAAATTACGGAGTTGAAGTTACATTATTCATTGAATCACAATGTGGTTTTATGGTTTTCATTTGATGCAGTGTTTTTGAGGAGATGGTGTATAACTAACAAATTGTATTTCATTAAAGACTGGAGAAGGAGATGCGACGGGGGCAGTGCTGCCCAAGTGGTGGTGAGATGCAGGGAAATGAAGTAGCTTTTGGAAAGGAGGATGGGGGGTTGTTTCGGTGGCGGCTATTAGTCCATGATCAGTGACAATATCAGCCCAATTCAGATGCATGATCTAGGTTGTGTTTGTTGGCTGGAATTTTTTTATTTTTTTTTTAAATCATCCCACCTCCACAAAAGGGTGTTTGGTTCGTAGGTGTTCGAGTATAAAGGGGGCATCATAGTCTATTTGTCTGCTGCCCGGGTGTAGCGCTGCTGTTCCTCCATCTAGAGGGCAGGTACAGGTCCTTTTTTTCCTCCATTTTTTTAGAGAGGTATTTTGTCTTCTTAGTTACGGGAATAACAAGGTAAAAAAATTGAATCACCAGGGGTGCTTCGCATAGGATTTTATAGGAAAATACTAGATGGGTTGTCCATGCTACGGGTTATTTTTCAACACGCAAAAAAGTTGTCAAAGCAAAGCAGTTGCAGGTGTTAACTAGTTTTTAAGCAGTGAGAAAAAAATAATTAAAATATACATGTTTTTGTTTTTTAAATATAAAAGATTTGACTCTAGTCAACTTGAATTTTTTTATATGTTCTAGATCATGACTTGACTTGGTTTAATCACCTTGTATTTTTTTTAAATTATATTTTATTTAATTATATAATAATAAAAATAAATACTCCTATAACAACCGTCAAATCTTTGCTCTTTTTTTTAAACAAATTGATGGGCTTTCCAAAAAAAAAAAAAACTAGCTAAAATTAAAAAGAGATTATAATTTTATTGAAAAACAAACTAAAATTTTAATGCAATTTAAAAAATAATAGCTCAAATATATTTTTAATTAATTTTAAAAATTAATAAAGTGATATATCTAACATGTAATTAGTCATTTGATTTCAAATTAAATAAATATATAATGGAGAAAAATATATTAAAAAAAGGCCAGTTGTCCTGCCCTATCACTCCTTATCAACTAAAATTCATGCTCTATGCATAAACCTCCTACCAAGATATTAAAAAGGAATACCAAAAAGTATATTCGTGATCGTCTAATATTCTTTAAACTTTTGACTACACCTCTCACTGTTACACATGTAAAGGAGTTGACCATCATAAAAAATATAAATTTCTTGCAATACCTATCTCAAATGAAAAGTGGTTCAAACACAAGAAAACCCAACAAGTTCTATATATTTCATCATCATCATTAATATGAAACAAAATAGTGTCATACATTTTTAAGAAAAGAGGTAGAGAGATTGATCTTCAGATGATATCTTTAATAATTTATAAAGAAGAAGATGCAGCCTGAAAAATTAAAAAAAAATCATCATGATGGTCTAAGATAACATAATTTTTAAAAATCGTATCCTTATTGTCTTTTGATTCTATCAAATAAAAAACAATAGTGCTTCTCTTTGGCTCCATAAAAATCTTCATGTCTCTAATGAGATGTCTCCATTACAAAGTCTCCATATAAATTCTTCAAGTATTCATGACAACTTGTCTTAAAAAAGGATCGTGGATCCTTATTAGTTCTTATGACTACTCATAAATATTTTTCTCTAAAAATATGTTTCCAAACACATTCACAACCATATAACTTTCACATTCATTTAGTATTTTTGTATTGTTTCTCTTAATAAAAACCATTGTTGATTTTTTCTCTATTACAAAAACATGGATAAAATTTACACAAAGAAAACTCTCATAAAAACACTTCTTACAAGACAAAAAAGCCAATGTTCAACGTTTGACCATGATAACCCTTTCGTAGTCACAACATGTAACATCTCTTTAAAACAAGTAAGTTTTCTTCTTTCAATTCTATTAGCCTCAAACACATCTATTTAAAATAATCATGAGAAAAATGATTATGCAAGAAAAAAATATTTGGGTTGTTTGGGCCTCAGCCCAAATAGCTTTGGTCATCTAGACCAAGCTTAGACGACCAAGCCTAATCGCTTAGGCTTGGCCTAACAACCATTACAATTTTTTTTTCTATCTTTACATCTTTATTTTATCATTGCCTTTTTCTCTCACATTTATTTTCCCTGGTACTAGCAATTTTAATGTGTATTACACTTTTTTTTTCTTGCCCGTAAAAACTTTTTACATGACATATCATTCTCTATCACTAATAGCTATATTTTCACTACACTTATTAGCTCACATGAACACCAATAAAAATAAATATACTCTGTCACACAGGGCACACCGATTTCTTCATTAGTTGCATACTAGGCACAAAACTCATGACACAACATCACACCTACCAATGAGCCACTTTGGTTGATCAATAACACGATTCCTTCCTCCATGAAGAGATTATAAGCTTGATTGTATAAATACACCTAGTAACTAGACCGAGAAAAAAAAGTTAGGGCAGGATAATTTTTCTAGCATACTAAGTCCACAATCTTGCAATGTCTAGATAAAATTCTTTGCATCTTTCTTATATTTTCTCTTTGTCCATTATTTTCTCTACGTGTATAAATACCTAATTTATGTATCGGTGTGTCTCTCATCCCATCAGGAGACTAGTTTTATTGGAATCACTCATTATCCTGGTTCTCCAGTTAAAAAAATTATTTTTTCAATGTGAAATTTTTTCACAACTTCATCACATGTCAAAACAAATTAATTAATGGCGTTGGCCATCCTCCATGTAGTAGGATTTTTTTAAAAACACTATCTTATATTTTAATCAAAATTGATAAAAAAATCATTATAATCATATTTTAAAGATAAAAATTGAATGTATATATTTATTTTTTTGAAATCATGATATAGTTATGAAAATTGACCTAACAAGTTAAAGTTAAAGTAGTGATTCAGTAACTCAAAATCTAACATGACTTTCCTTTTAAACTTTTTTGAAAGTTGACTCTAGTGATTTAATTGACTTGATCGGGTCAAATTGGAATAATTTGTTTAATTTTTATTTAAAAAGATGTTGGTCTATTTTTTTATATATTTTATTTTGTCTAAAGCAACGTTATTTTAGGATTGACTCATGTTGACTTATGACTCGAAGGTTAATCAAACAAGCCTATAATATGAATATTAAACCAAGTTTGATAACTATAGATCATGATGAATAATTTGATTGGTTCCATTAAGTTTTTAAGATTAAATTATAATTAATTAAATTTCCATTTCTTTCTTTTTATTTTTTAAATTATTAATATATTTCATAGACAGTGAAATTCCATTTGGATCAATAGAATTTTTTCTATTCTTTAGATTTGGTTCTCGTAGTTTTAGATAAAGTTCATTTTGGTCTCTTAAAATTTTTATATTTTTTCAAAATGGTCCTTGTAATTTTACATGAAAGTCCATTTTGGCCCCTTAAATTTTAATATTTCCATGTTTGGTCTTTTTATTTATTTATTTAAAATAGAGTTCATTTTGGTCTTTTACTTTTTATTTTTTTAGAATTATTCCTTATAGTTTTTGATATTTACATGTTAGTCTTAAACTTAATTTTTCTCACACTTCATCCTCTATAAGTAGAGAGATAAGTGAGAAAATCATTGAAAAAGAGAAGGATAGAGAAAACTTCGAATAAACTATAATTTAACCATCAAAATAATTGATATTCTCGTAATTAAATTCATCTTAGGGAGGGAAGTTCAATTTAAGTGGTTTTGGGCTTTAACTAAGTCAAAAAAAGCAAATCGAAATAAAAAAATCTTTTATTTTATTTTGGGATTTTAGATTAATTAAAAGGTGATTTTGTGTTGAAAATAAAATTATTAAGATTCATGTGATTTTTTTTAGATAATAACATGTTAAAAATTAAGTTTTAAATGTCTAAAACTAGGTGTGTCTAGATTTTTTAAAGCCAAACATGTGGGTCTGGCCATAAAATTATCAAATTAATTACTCTTGTACATTCACATAAAATTATCAAGCCATTATTTTTCTTGTTTTTGATTGAAACTTGCTATTCAAAATATGATATATTTTTATTTAAAAAACAATGTTTTTAATATAA
>Ga0325400_1003098_pt1 | contig 14875 bp, 9 predicted proteins | sample PopdelMetagenome_2_FD_205662 | JGI IMG/M metagenome (GOLD analysis project Ga0325400, IMG submission 205662) | Populus deltoides microbial communities from Bellville, Georgia, United States - Xylem-PdKOR-R1 | ecosystem: Host-associated > Plants > Phyllosphere > Stem > Wood/Secondary xylem... | reverse complement strand
CGCCGTCCGGCCCGGGCACGACGAGCAGGTCACCGTCCTGGTCGGTGCGGTCCACCTCCATGCCGGCCTGCTCCAGCAGGTCCACCGTGCTGGGGGCGGGGTGGCCGTAGTCGTTGTCGGCACCGACCGAGACCAGCGCGACGTCGGCGTCCAGGGAGGCCAGCCAGTCGGGGTCCTGGTAGCGGCTGCCGTGGTGCGGCACCTTGAGCACGTCGACGGTGAGGCCGGGCAGTGCGCGGGCGATCGCCTCCTGGCCGGGTGGCTCGACGTCCCCGGTCAGCAAGATCCGCACCCCGTCGACCTCGGCGACCATCACCACCGAGGCGTCGTTGGCCGTGCTGCCGTCGCCGGGCCCGGTGGTCGGCTCCCACGACGTCGGCCACACGACCTGCAGCGAGACCGCGCCGACCCGGCGTACCCCACCGGGCCCCACCAGGTGCGCCGGGGCGCCGACCCCTGTCGCCTCGTCCGAGACGGTCCGGACCGCCTCGGGCGGGTCGAGCAGCGAGGTGGTCCAGATCTCGCCGACGGTGCGGTCCTCCACGACCCCGGGCAGGCCGTCGACGTGGTCGGCGTGGAAGTGGGTCAGCACGACCAGGGGCACCTCGCTGACCCCGAGGCGGTCCAGGCAGGCGTCGACCAGGGCGGGGTCCGGGCCGACGTCGACGACCACCGCGGCCCCGGGGCCCGCCCGCAGGGCCAGGGCATCGCCCTGGCCCACGTCGCACGCGGCCATCACCCAGCCCGGGTCGGGCCAGCCCCGGACCCGGTCGACGGCCCGGCCCACCGGCGCGCGCACCACCACCGCGACCAGGACGAGCCCGACGACGAGGGCCACCGCGCGGGGCCGCCGCAGCACCCGGGGAGCCCCGATCGCCAGGAGCAGGCACACCCCCGTGAGGACCACCAGCGCCGTCGCACCGGTGCCCCAGTCGAGCGCGGCCAGCGGCAGGTCGGCCCCACGCCGGGCCACGCACACGATCCAGGCCACGCACTGCGCGGCACCCCAGCCCAGGAGCGAGCCCACCCAGGCGCCCGGGACCCCGACCACGCCCACGAGGCCGCCGGCCAGCCCGAGCACCGTCGCGGGACCCACGACCGGAGCCACCAGGAGGTTGGCCCCGACGGCGACGAGGCTCACCTGACCCGAGATGGCGGCCACCACCGGGGTGCACGCCAGCTGGGCCGCCGCGGGCACGGCCACCGCCTCGGCGAGCCAGCGCGGCAGCCACCGGACCATCGCGTCGCGCCACCCGGGACCGAGCACGACGATGCCGGCGGTGGCCAGCACCGAGAGCGCGAACCCGGCCGAGACACCCAGGTCGGGTGAGACCACCAGGAGGACCACCACGGCCACGCCGAGGGAGCGCAGGCCGCGCTGACGGCCGCCGCGACCGAGCGCGAGCAGCCCGACCGCGCCCATCACCGCGGCCCGCAGCACGCTCGGTTCCGTGCGGGCGAGCAGGACGAACCCGACGATCCCGAGCGCCGCGACGAGCAGCCGCCCGCGCGGCCCGACCCGGGCCACGCGGGCCAGGGCGAGGAGGAAGCCGACGAGCAGGGTCAGGTTGGTGCCGGACACGGCGGTCAGGTGGGTCAGGCCCGTCGTCGCGAAGTCCGCGGCGAGGTCGGGGTCGAGCCCGGCGTCGTCGCCGTCGACCATGGCCGGCACCAGCGCCCGCTGGTCCGCGGGTCGGTCGGCGACCGAGGCGCGCACCGAGGCGCGGACGTGCTCGGCGCCCCGCCACCACACGTCCGGCGCCGCCACCGTCTCCGGGGACGACGCACCGGCCAGCACCCCGGCGAGGTCCTCACCCTCAGCCAGCGACAGCCGGCCGTGGGTGCGCACGGTGGACCCCAGCCGCACCTGCGACCAGGACTCGTCGGCGATGACCAGCAGCGGCGTCCGCAGCCGGTGCACCAGTCCGCGACCGGTGACCCGGCGAGCGTCGAGGCGCACCGCGACCTGGTCGCCGTACTGGCTCCGCACCGGCCGGGGGTCGCCGACCACCACCGCGACGACCTCCACCGCCGCGCCCTCGCGGGCCAGGTCCCGGACCGGGCTGCGCTCGACGGCGCCGCGGTGCAGCCAGGTGGAGCACACCACCAGGACGACCACCGCCACGAGGGCCACGAGGGTGCCGACGGCCTCCCCGACGGACCGGCCGCGTCGAGCGCGCCGCCGCAGGGCCACCGCCGCAGCACACGCGAGCCCCAGACCGGCGACCGCGACCGCCCCGCCGGCACCGACCGGCAACGTCGTCGCCGTGACCCCGGCCAGCCAGGCGGCCGCACCCAGCAACGGCATCCGGAGGTCCGCGCCTCGGCCCGGGGCGACGCCCTCGCCCTGGTCGCCTTGGTCGCCCTGGTCGTCCTGGTCGCCGTCGACGACCGGAGCGAGCCGCGGCACCTCAGACCGTGACCAGCGGCGTCAGCTGCTCGAGGGTCTTGTCACCGATGCCGTCGACCTCGAGCAGCTCGGTCACCGCCGAGAAGCCGCCGTTCTCCTCCCGCCAGGTGATGATCGCGGCCGCCGTGACCGGACCCACCTCGGGCAGCTCCTCCAGCTCGGGCTGGGTGGCGATGTTGAGGTCGACCAGCACGCCCGGCGCCCCCGTCGCGCCCGGCACCGCCGCACCGCCCGAGGCAGCCGCCCCCGTGACCGGCGCGGGCACCGCGACTCCTGGTGGTGCTCCGACGACGATCTGCTCACCGTCGACCAGCAGCCGGGCGAGGTTGAGGCCGACGAGGTCGACACCCGGCCTGGCCCCGCCCGCTCCCTCGAGGGCGTCGACCACCCGTGCGCCGGCGTCGAGCACCACGATGCCGGGCCGCCGGACCTTGCCCGCGACGTCGACCGTCACGGTCGAGGTGGCGGCGTCGCTCGGCGACCCACCACCGACGCCCGTGGCTCCGACCGGGGCCGACTGCCCCGTCGTCCCCACCGGCACCGCCTCGGCCCCGTCGGCGGAGGAGGGATCCAGGCCGTCGGCCAGCGGCGGGTTGTTGGCCCCCGTCTGCTCGACCGCGACCGACGTGGGCACCTCCGGATCCCCACGGACGACGAACCAGGCGACCGCCAGGGCACCGACCGCCACCAGCAGCGCGACCACCGCGACGTGGGTCGCGCCGAAGCCGATCCGACCGCGCAGGGTCTCCGGCACCAGGTCGGTCACGACGGCGGCCCGCTCCCCGGGGGCGGGCGCCCGGCGGGCGGCGTGCCGTCCGGGCATCGGCACCGCACCGGGTGCGGACGCGCCGGCCGTCGGGGACCACGGGTCGTCGAGCCCCGTAGCGGGCTGGCCCGCGCCGGGGGACTGAGCGGGCACGACCCGGGTGCGCTCCTGCCATGCCTCGGCCTCCCACCGCGGCTCCTCCGGCCACGGCTCGGGATCGGCGACGTCGGTGCTCGTCCTGGCCCCGGCACCCGCTCCGTCGCGCTCGGCCTGCAGCTGGGTGGACAGCTGGGCGAGCCGACGGGAGGCGGCCTGCTGGTGCTCGACGGTCATCGGTCGGGTGCGCATGGCCGGGACGCTAGGACGCAGCGCCTCCGTCGTCGCCCACCACGAGATCGCCTGGGGACGAACCGGGACAGGGCCCCCGTTGTGGACGACAGGTGGACGGAGACGGACGTCAGCGGACGCGCTCCGGGCGAGATCGGGACGAGATCCGGAGGCGAACGGCCTCAGACCCGGGGGGCCACGCAGGCCGCGAGCATGCCCGGCCCGACGTGGGCACCGAGCACCGCACCGAGCTCGGTGCTCCACACGAACCGGTCGCCGAGCCGGTGGGCCAGCCGGTCGGCGAGCTCCTCGGCGAGGGTGTCCGCCCGTTCCTGTGCGGCCAGGTGGGCCACGCAGAGGTCGATCGGGCCCGCGGAGGTCTCGGCCGCGGCGACGGTCAGCTCCGCGAGGCGGGCGATCGCCTTGGCCGACGTCCGCACCTTCTCCCGGGTCGTCACGACGCCGTCGTCGATGCTCAACAGGGGCTTGACGGCCAGGGCGCCGCCGAGCAGGGCGGCCGCCGACCCGATCCGGCCCCCGCGACGCAGGTGCTCGAGGGTGTCGACGTAGAAGTACGACGCCGACGCGTCCGCCCGCCGGCGCGCCGCGACCGCCGCCTCGTGCGGGTCCGCTCCCCCGGCGACGGCCTCGGCCGCGGCCACCGCGGCGTACCCCGTGGCGGCTCCGACCTGCCGGGTGTCGACGCACACGACCGGGAGGCTGGCCTGCTGGGCGGCCAGCTGGGCGGCCTCCAGCGTGCCGCTCATGTCGCCGGACAGGTGCACCGAGACCACCGCGGACGCACCACCCGCCGCGGCCTCGTCGTAGACCCGACGCAGCAACGCCGGCGCGGGCCGGGAGGTGCTCACCGCGCGGTGCTCACGCAGTGCCTCGGCCACCCGCGTGGGCGTGGCCGACTCCGACCCCTCGTCGTGGGAGTCCGACCCGATCACCACCTGCAGCGGCACCACCACGAGGCCGTGCTCGGCGATGACGTCGGCGGGCAGGCAGCACGTGGAGTCGGTGACCACGACGATCTCGCGCGTCGGGCTCGCACCCCGATCCGCGGCGTCGTCTGACTCGACCCGGTCGCCCGCCTCCGGCGGAGAGGTGGGTGTGACCGGCACGACACCAGCCTAACCGGGTCAGGGGATGGCACCCTCGGCGCGCAGCGTGTCCTCGATGATCTGGGCGTCGCTGGGCACCCGGCGCCGCGCGGCCGAGGAGGCCGGCAGCGGGTTGTCGGCGGTCAGCTGCAGGCCGCGCACCCGGTCCTCGAGCACGTAGCTGCGGCGGGTGAACACCTCGGCGTCGGGGGTGGTGACCGCCCGCAGGCACCGGAAGTCCGCGGTCATCTCCCGGCGGGTGAAGGTGGTGCTGACGTAGCCGCGCAGGTTGGTCCAGAACTTCAGGTTCGGGTTCCACGGCGCCCACGGGTGCTCGCCGGTCGGCTGGTCGTAGCCGTCGCCGCCGGAGGTGATCGAGGTCGCGATCAGCTCCGAGCCCAGCACGGCCGAGTCGCCGTCGAGGGGGTCGGCGAGCACCTCGGACGCCCAGTGCGCGTGCACGTCGCCGGTCAGCACGACCGGGTTGCGGACCCCGGCGTCCACCCAGCTGCGCACGACCCGGTCACGCGAGGCGGGGTAGCCGTCCCAGGCGTCCATCGAGACCGTCGTCGCGGCCCCGGGGTCGTTGTCGCGCTGGCCGAAGAACACCTGTTGGCCCAGCACGTCCCACCGGGCGTCGGAGTCGCGGAAGCCCTGGGCCAGCCACTTCTCCTGCGCCGCACCGGGCAGCGAGCGGGCGGGGTCGGCGGCGTCGGGGCAGTCCTTGTACCCATCGCCACAGGCCTGGTCGTCGCGGTACTGGCGGGTGTCGAGCATGTGGAAGGTGGCCAGGCCACCCCACCGCACCCGGCGGTAGAGCTGCAGGTCCGGCCCGCGCGGCACCGAGGTGCGCCGCAGCGGCATGTTCTCGTAGTAGGCCCGGTACGCCGCGGCTCGCCGCGCCCGGAAGGTGCCCGCCTCCTCCGGCTTCTCCGGCACCTCGTCGGCGTAGTTGTTGTCGACCTCGTGGTCGTCCCACACCGCCAGCCACGGCGCGACCGCGTGGGCGGCCTGCAGGTCGGGGTCGGACTTGTACTGGGCGTAGCGCTGTCGGTAGTTGGCCAGGCTCACCGTCTCCGGGCCGGCGTGCGAGCGGCCGACGGCGCTCTCCCCCGCCGGCCCCTCGTACTGGTAGTCCCCCAGGTGCAGGATCAGGTCGGGACGCTCCTCGGCCATCGCCCGGTAGCCGGTGAAGTAGCCGACCGGGTAGTTCGAGCACGAGGCGAAGGCCATGGTCAGCCGTGCACCGGTCGAGCCGCGCGGGGCGGTGCGGGTCAGTCCGGCCTGGGAGGTGAACCGGTCGACCATGAAGCGGTAGTGGTACTCCCGGCCCGGGCGCAGGCCCCGCAGCTCGACGTGGGCCGCGTGCGCGGTCTCGGGACCGACCCGGACCCGGCCACGCCGCTCCACCCGCCGGAAGCGGGGGTCGGTCGCCACCTCCCACCGCACGTCGTACCGAGCGCTGGGCATGCCGCCCAGGCCGTCGTCGGCCAGCGGCTCGGGGGCCAGCCGGGTCCACAGGACGAAGCCGTCGTCGGACGGGTCACCCGAGGCGACGCCCAGGGTGAACGGGTCACGGCGCAGCCGGGGTGCGGCCGAGGTCGGCCGCCGGCCGGGTCCGGGCGCGGGGGCGGCGTACGCCGGGGCGGCGCCGCCCAGCCCGGCACCGGCGACGAGGCCGGCACCGACGCCGAGCCCGGACAGGACGTGTCTCCGAGAGGTCTCCATGCCCGTGAGTCGACGCCCGGCCGGAGACGGGCGTCCCACGGTCCGGTGGCGTCGGGACGGCGGACAGGTGACCGGCGCACGAACGACCCGGCGACCTCAGGCCGGGACCCGGGCCCCGGCCCGCACGCGGCGGCGGTGCTGCAGCGGCGACTCCCCGGTCTCCCGCCGGAACGCCGTGCTGAACGCGCTCTCCGAGGCGTAGCCGACCTCCGTGGCCAGCGTCGAGAGAGGTACGTCGCGCTCGCGCAGGGCCCGCCGGGCCAGCAGCATCCGCCACTGCCGCAGGTAGGTCAGGGCGGGGGTGCCGGTGGTGTCCCGGAAGCGCTCGGCGAAGGAGGTCCGCGACATCGCGGCCGCCCGGGCCAGCTGGTCGAGCGTCCAGGCCCGGTCGGGCTCGGCGTGCAGGAGGGCGAGCGCGGGGCGCAGGCGGTCGTCTGCCTGGGCCCGCAGCCACCCCGGGGGCAGCTCGTCCTGGACCAGCTGGGCCCGCAGCACCTCGAGCAGCAGCAGCTGGCCGTACTGCCGGACCGCCGCCGACGACCCGGGGCGGTCGTGGGCCACCTCGTCCAGGAGCCGGTCGAGCAACCCACGCAGGGGGGCCGACGTCGAGGCGCGGACGTGCCCGAGCGGCGGCAGGGCGCGGCTCAGCACCGCGCGCCCGGCGGGGTCGAGGTCGACGCGGCCGCCGAGCACGACCTCGCCGGTGGCGTCGCGGTCGGCCGCGCCGCCGGGCCCGAGCAGCGAGGTGGACGGGAAGCCGGGGTCGGGCACCACCTCCTGGCGCGGGCCGTCGCCATCGGGGCTCCCCAGCTCCATCCACGCCCGCTGGTTGAGGACCACGACGTCACCGGCGCCCAGGTCGACCGGCGCGTCGATGCCGTCGGTCGAGATCCGGGCGCGGCCGCGGCCCAGCACCAGCAGCTTGAGCGGGTGGTCCATGGCTCCCCCGGTCACCCACGGACCGTCGACTGCGAAGCCGCCGGTCAGCACGCCCCGCACCTCGATGAGGTCCAGGAGCTCGGAGAGCTGGTCGGTCCGCGGAGTCGAGTACGCCGGTGAGCTCACCGTCGTACTCTCGCGAAGGAAAGGCGGTCGCACAACCATTCCGCGTCCGCCGCCACCGGGTCACGCTGGCGGCATGACACGAGAGCAGCAAGTCCCGCTGGGCACCGGGTTCACCGCCCACTCCACCGCCGACGACGTGCTCGCCGGCCTCGACCTGACCGGCACGAACGTCGTCGTGACCGCCGGCCACGCCGGTCTGGGCCGGGAGACCACCCGGACGCTGACCGCGGCCGGGGCGCGCGTGGTCGTCGGGTCCCGCCGTCCCGCGCGGGCGGAGGCCGCCCTCGCCGAGGCCGGCCTGGCCGAGGTGGAGGCGTGGCCGCTGGACCTGATGGACCCCGCGTCGGTCCAGGCGTTCGCCGACCGGTGGCTGGCCTCGCGCGACCCGCTGCACGCCCTGGTCAACTGCGCGGGACTGCCGTCGCCGGGCCAGGTGGAGCGCGACTCCCGGGGCTACGAGGCCCAGTTCTCCACCGACCACCTCGGGCACTTCCAGCTCACCCTCGCGCTGCGCCCGGCGCTCGCGGCGGCCGGGGCGGCGGGCGGCGCCCGGGTCGTCACCGTCTCCTCCGGCGCCCAGCGGGTGGCGGACGTGAACTGGGACGACGTGCACTTCGAGCGCGACTACGACCCCAGCCGCGCCTACGCCCAGGCCAAGACGGCCAACGTCCTGTTCACCGTCGAGCTCGACCGTCGCTGGGCCGCCGACGGCATCCGCGCGTTCGCCGTCCACCCCGGGATCGTGGTCGGGACGGCACTGAACGACGCCGGTGGATCGGAGATGCACCGCGCCCAGGGGCTGGTCGACGAGGACGGCAACGCGGTGATCGACCCGGACAACGGCAAGAAGACCGTGCCCCAGGGTGCGGCCACGATCGTCTTCGGGGCCGCCAGCCCCGCCCTGGACGGGCTCGGCGGTGTCTACCTGCTCAACAGCGACGTCTCGCCGATGGAGCCGGGGCCCTTCGACCCCGACCACATCACCTCCGAGGTCGCGCCCCACTCCATCGACCCCGACTCGGCGCGCCGGCTGTGGGACCTCAGCGAGGGCCTGCTCCGCGTCTGACGGCAGTCTCTGATGCCCAGCTCATGCTGGATGCCCGCGCACGTCGTCACTCCGCCGGCGACCTCGCGCAGGATCAGGTACGTCCACCAGGCACCGAGGACGCCCAGGGCCTGCGCGATCCCGCAGTCGGTCTCGGCCACGTGCTCACGCCGGTCACCAGCGTCTCCGGGGTGGCATCGGCCTGAGGTCGAAGCGGTTGACGATCCGGGCGGCCGCGTCCTCCGGGCCCACTGCCTCGGTGTCGATGCGCAGATCCACGGGGGGCCGCTCGACGACCCGCCCCTGCGCGCGGATCGAGCGCAGGGTCGCCAGGTCGGTCAGCTTCTCGAACTCGTGGCGGCTCGGCAGGTCGATGCGGCGTTCCTGCTCCTCGACACCCACCTCGAGCCCGACGAACCGGACGCCTCCACCGTGCTGCTCCACGGCAGCGCGGGCGCGCTCCGCGAAGCCCTCGCCCACGGTGGGCTCCGGTGCGAAGGTGAACACCAGCGAGGTGCCGGACTTCGCGGCCTCGTCGAAGGTGGCCAGCCAGAACTCTTCACGGAGCCGGACGAACTCCGGGCTGCCGAAGGGGAACACGGCCAGGAGGGCGTCGACCACCAGGTGGTTGTGGAAGACGCCGAAGTCCAGCCGCGCTCCGAGGAGCCGCGCCACCGTCAGCTTGCCCGCGGCGGCCGGCCCGTGCAGGAAGACCAGGTCCACGGCCCGACCCTAGGACGATGAGGGCCGACTTGAGCCGATCGTCAGACGACGACGTTGACCAGGCTGGGCTCGCGGACGATCACCTTGCGGATCGTCTGGCCCTCGACCAGGGCGGCGATCGCGGGGTCGGCCAGGGCGGCGGCCTCCAGGTCGGCGGCGGAGATGCCGGGGTCGACCTCGATCCGGGCGCGGACCTTGCCGCGCACCTGCACCACGGCGGTCACCGACTCCTCGACCAGGAGGGCCTCGTCGACGAGGGGCCACGCGGCCTGGCTGACGCTCGGGTCGTGGCCCAGCTGCGCCCACATCTCCTCGGCGACGTACGGCGTGACCAGCGAGAGCAGGATCGCCACGACCTCCGTGGCCTCGCGGACGGCCGGGTCCTGCGGACCCGGTCCCCGGTCCACCGCCTTGCGGGTCGCGTTGACCAGCTCCATCACCCGCGCCACCAGCACGTTGAACCGCTGTCCCTCGACGAGCTCCTCGGCGTCGCGGACCGTGCGGTGGGTGACCCGGCGCAGGGCGATGTCACCGGCGGTCGGGTCGGCGCCGGGGGCCGAGGTCACCTCGGTCGAGAGCCGCCACGCCCGCTGGAGGAATCTCTGCGAGCCGGCGGGCGACACGTCGGCCCAGTCGATGTTGTCCTCGGGGGGGCTCGCGAAGACCAGCGTGAGGCGGACGGCGTCGACGCCGAACTCGTCGATCTGGTCGCCGAGGTTGACGCCGTTGCCGAGCGACTTGCTCATCTTGCGGCCGCCGTTGATGACCACGCCCTGGCCCAGCAGCGCGGTGAAGGGCTCGACGAAGTCGAGCATCCCCATGTCGTGCAGGACCTTGGTGAAGAAGCGGGCGTAGAGCAGGTGGAGCACCGCGTGCTCGAGCCCGCCCACGTACTGGTCGACCGGTCCCCACTCCCGCAGCCGCTCGACGTCGAAGGGACCGTCGGTGGAGCCGGGTGAGACGAAGCGCCACATGTACCAGGAGGAGTCGACGAAGGTGTCCATCGTGTCGGTGTCGCGCAGTGCCGGTCCCCCGCAGGAGGCGCAGTCGACGTTGACCCAGTCGGTCGCGGCCGCCAGCGGCGAGACGCCCTTCGGCTTCAGGTCGGCCCCCTTCAGCTCGGGCAGCAGCACCGGCAGCTGGTCCTCGGGCACGTCCACCTCGCCGCAGTCGGGGCAGTGCACGACCGGGATCGGGCAGCCCCAGAACCGCTGACGGCTGAGCAGCCAGTCGCGGAGCCGGTAGTTGACGGTGCCGTCGCCGGACCCGTCCGCCTCCAGCCACGCGGTGATCTGCTGCTTGGCGTCGGCGACCGGGAGGCCGTTCAGGTCGACCGGCGCGCTCGTGCCCGAAGCCGGTGAGTTGATCGCCGCGCCCTCGCCGGCATAGGCCTCGCCCTCGAAGCCGGCCGGTGGCTCGGTGGTGCGCACGATCGGCAGGTCGAAGGCGGTGGCGAACTCCCAGTCGCGCTGGTCGCCCCCGGGCACCCCCATCACCGCGCCGGTGCCGTAGTCGGCCAGCACGTAGTCGGTGGCCCAGACCGGGATCTGCTCGCCGGTCACCGGGTTGGTGGCGTGCACGCCCAGGAACACGCCCGTCTTGGGCCGGTCGGTGGCCAGCCGCTCGATGTCGGAGGCCGCGCGGACCTGCGCGAGATAGGCGTCGTACGCCGGCCGCTGGTCGTCGGTGACCAGCGCACCGGCCAGCGGGGCATCGGCCGCGACGACCATGAACGTGGTCCCGAAGATGGTGTCGGGCCGCGTGGTGAAGACCGTGATCGGGTCGTGGCCCGCGACGGCGAACGAGACGTGCGCCCCCTCGGACCGCCCGATCCAGTTGCGCTGCGCGGTGACGACCCGGTGGGGCCAGCGGTCGGCGACGGTGTCGAGGTCGGCGAGCAGCCGCTCGGCGTACTCGGTGATCTTGAAGTACCACTGGGTCAGGTCGCGCTTGGTGACGGTCGCGCCGCACCGCTCGCAGGCGCCGTCGACGACCTGCTCGTTGGCCAGCACGGTCTGGTCGTTCGGGCACCAGTTGACCGGGCTGTTGCGTCGGTAGGCCAGACCGCGCCGCCGGAAGGCCAGGAACAGCCACTGGGTCCAGCGGTAGTACTCCGGGTCGGAGGTGTGGAAGCGGCGGCTCCAGTCGAAGCTGATGCCGTAGCGGTGGGTGGAGGCGGCCTGGGTCTCGATGTTGGCGTAGGTGTAGGTCGCCGGGTGCTCGTCGCGCCGGATGGCGGCGTTCTCGGCGGGCAGCCCGAAGGAGTCCCAGGCGATCGGGTTGAGCACCTCGTAGCCGCGGAATCGCCAGTAGCGGGCGATCACGTCGTGCAGGGCGAAGACCTCGCCGTGACCCATGTGCAGGTCGCCGCTGGGGTAGGGGAACATCGTCAGCGCGAAGCGCTTCTGCTTCTCCCCCGAGGTCACGGCCGCCTCGTCGGCGCGGAACAACCCGAGGTCGTCCCACACCTGCCGCCACCGGGTCTCGGTGGCCACGACGTCGTACGTCGCCGCGCCGGTCTCGGACTGCTGGGACTGCTGGGTCATCCGTCGTCTCTCCTCGGGGCACACGAAGGGCCCCTCCGAGGAGGGGCCGCCGACGGCGAGCCTACCGGCCGACCACAGCCCCGAGGAACTCGACCTGAGCCGTCGCGGAGGTCTCGAACGCCTCGCCGACGTAGAGGTCGAAGTGGCCCACGTCGAGCCGCTCGACCCGAACGGGGCCGCGCACCCGCCGTCCGACTTCCTCGACGGCCGAGGCGGGCGCGATGGCGTCCCGGGTGGCCACGACGAGCAGGGTCGGCGCCGTGACCCGTCGAGCCAGGAGGACGGGGTTGTTGAGGGCCAGCAGGTCGATGTCGCGGGCGAGCATCTCGTTGCGCCAGGTCGGGCCGGCGATCGCGGTGTAGCCAGGCAGGGCGTCGGGGCTGGTGATGACGGCGCGGGACCCGGGCGGGCCGACGACGGGGACGGTACGACGCGGCGAGACCAGCCCCCGCAGCCCCTCCCAGGCGACCCTCGCGAGCTGGCCGGGACCGGCGTACTCGACGATCTTGAGCACCGCGCGGCGGCCGTCCATCGCGGCACCCTGCGAGATCACGCCCGCGACCCGGGGGTCCCGCGCGGCGACGGCGATCACGTGTCCCCCGGAGTACGACGACCCCCACAGCACCACCCGGTCGGGGTCGACGCCAGCCATGCCCCGCACGTGGGTCAGCGCCGAGACGTAGTCCTCGCGGTGCCGCCGGTGGTCCACCGACTGGCGCGGCCGACCCGGGGCGACGCCGGAGTCACCGAACCCGCGGTAGTCGAAGACCACCACGTCGGCGCCCGCCGCCGCGAACCGCTCGGCGAACGGCGCCAGACCGGTGTCGCGGGTGCCGCCCAGGCCGTGGGCCATCAGCACCACGGGCCGTCCCGCGGGTCGGGCCCACCGGTCGTGGTCGGCGCGGTAGCGCCAGGCCGCCAGGGGTACGCCGTGACTGTCGATCTCCAGCTCGGTGCGCACCCTACGATCCCACCATGTCGACCACGCCCGAGCCCAGCACCGACTCCCCCACCCCGTCCAGCACCGTGCCCGACCTGTTCCGCCTCGACGGCAAGGTGGCGATCGTGACCGGGGCGTCCAGCGGGCTGGGGGTCGCGTTCGCGCAGGGGCTCGCCCAGGCCGGGGCCGACGTGGTGCTCGGGGCCCGGCGGGTCGACCGGCTGGCGCGGACCGCAGAGCTCGTCGAGGCCGCCGGACGGCGGGCGGTCGCGGTCGAGACCGACGTGGCCGACCCGGAATCCTGCACCCGCCTGGTGGAGCAGGCGATGGCCGAGCTGGGCCGGGTCGACGTGCTGGTCAACAACGCCGGGGTCGGCACGGCGGTGCCCGCGACCCGGGAGACCCCGGAGCAGTTCCGCTCGGTGCTCGACGTCAACCTGCACGGCTGCTACTGGATGGCCCAGGCGTGCGGTCGCGTGATGCAGCCCGGGTCGAGCATCGTCAACATCTCCTCGGTGCTCGGCCTGACCACCGCGGGTCTTCCGCAGGCGGCGTACGCCTCCTCGAAGGCGGGCCTGATCGGGATGACCCGCGACCTGGCCCAGCAGTGGACCGGCCGCAAGGGGATCCGGGTCAACGCGGTCGCGCCGGGGTTCTTCACCTCCGAGATGACCGACTCCTACCCCGACGGCTACCTCGACGCCCAGATGGCGCGCATCCCGACCGGACGCAAGGGCGACCCGGCCGAGCTCGCCGCGACGGTCGTGTTCCTGGCCTCGGCCGCGGGCGGCTACATCACCGGGCAGACCCTCGCCGTCGACGGCGGCATGACCATCGCCTGAAACCCTCCCTCTCGCGCCCGCCGGGTCCTACCCTGGTGTGAGACCGCCTCTTAGGAGGTCGGCACACCGGCGCCGGGGGGCACCATGGCTGGACCACGCACGCTCGACGGTCGAGCACGACCGCAGACGACGCTCGCGCCGGCACCGGGACGGATCCTGGGACTGGCCCCGGCCGTCGCCCTGGCCGTGGCCCTGGCGTGGGTCGTGGTGCCCTCGCCCGCCCTCGCCCACGACGGCGCGGGCGAGCCGGGCACCAGCGACGCCGAGCACGCACGCGAGGACCTCGTCGGCACCCCGATCGACGAGGTCGAGCGACGCACCCGCGCCCGGGCCGAGGACCTCGCCGACGCCGGGATCACCCCCCGGGCCGTCGAGGTCGCCCCGGACGGCGACCCCACGGACCCCGGGGAGGTCGGGGCCTGGTCGGGGGTCGTCCCGACGCCGGTGGTGCCGGTCTTCCAGGCGGTGCTGCCCAGCGGCCGGGTCCTGATGTGGGACTCCGTGGGCGACACCGGCTCCCAGCCGGGTCGCCACGACCACACCCGGGCCGTCGTCTGGGACCCGGAGACCGACAACTACCGCCGCGTCGACGTCGAGGGCTACAACATCTTCTGCGCCGGCTACACCCAGCTCCCCGACGGCGACGTCCTCGTGGTCGGGGGCAACGAGGACGACGACCTGGCCGGCATCCGGCAGACCCACGTCTTCGACTGGCAGACCGCGACCTGGTCGCGCGGGCCCGACATGGACGCCGCCCGGTGGTACCCCTCGGTCGCCGCCCTCGCCGACGGCAGTGCCGTCATCGTCGGGGGTGGCCCGGACACCGCCGAGGTGTACGACGGCGGCGTCCTGCGGATGCTCACCGGGTTCGCGGCCTGGAGCGCCCGGGTCTACCCCTTCCTGGTGCCGCGCACCGACGGCCGGGTCGAGCTGGTCGGCCCGGGCCGGATGGAGACGATGGACACCAAGGGCGCCGGCAGCCGCACGACCCGCCCGAACGACGACTACTACCGGCAGTTCGGGAGCTTCGCGACGTACCGGCCCGACCTCACGCTGGTCGCCGGGGGTGGCACCGAAGGCGCTGCGGGCCGCCGTCGCCCCCCGCTGGCGACCGCCAAGGTGGTCGACACCTCGACCTCGCGCACCACCGTCCGTGCGGCGGCCCCGATGGCCCACCGCCGCCGGCAGTTCGACCTGACCGTGCTGCCCGACGGCTCGGTCCTGGCCACCGGAGGCATCAGCACCAACCCGGACGCGACGAGCGGCCTGGTCGACACCGCGCACGCGGTCACCGCCGCCGAGCGCTGGGACCCCGACGGCGGCGCCGGCGGGCGCGGCGCGTGGACCACGCTGTCCTCGGCGGCCCGCACCCGCCAG
>Ga0325400_1003097_pt1 | contig 14875 bp, 7 predicted proteins | sample PopdelMetagenome_2_FD_205662 | JGI IMG/M metagenome (GOLD analysis project Ga0325400, IMG submission 205662) | Populus deltoides microbial communities from Bellville, Georgia, United States - Xylem-PdKOR-R1 | ecosystem: Host-associated > Plants > Phyllosphere > Stem > Wood/Secondary xylem... | reverse complement strand
CTCACCCTCATCGCCCTGGGGGGCTGGCTGGTGGCCAGCCTCGCCGCCGCCGCCGTCCTCGGCCGCGCGATCTCCCGGGCCGACAGGATCAGCGAGCTGCACGAGCGCAGGGCCGCCGCCCGCGCCGCCGCCGAGGCCGAGGCGCTCGCCGACCGCCCCGGTCCAGCTGCCCCCGGTCCAGGGCGTTCGCGTCACCTGGACGACGTCGTGCACCTGCGGTTGGAGCAGCACACCCCGTGACTCTCTGACACCCCGTCCCCCGCATGGAGCAGATCCGAGGGGTGAACGCCGCATGAACTGCTTCCATCCCCAGTGGTCCGGTAGTTGCGTGATCTCCGGCCCCGCACGCCCACCGCTCGAGGAGCTCCATGACGACCGTCGCACCCGCAGGCGGCCACGTGACCGCGCCGACGACGGTCGTCCCGCCCGAGGACGCGTCGTCCCCGACGCGCCGCGGGTCACGGAGGAAGGCCCACTGGGCGAGTCGCTACCTGCCCCGGGTGGTGGTGGGCGACGCCGCAGCGGTGCTGGGAGCCACGGCGGCCGCTTACGCGCTGCGGTTCGCTGACGAGGCGACGGGTCCCTGGCTCGACGTCATGCTGCTGCTGGTCGTGCCGGCCGTGTGGTTCTCGTCCCTCTACGCCAGCCGTTCCTACGAGGGGCGCTTCCTGGGGCTGGGCAGCGAGGAGTACGGGCGGGTCGCCCGCGCGAGCATCCTGACCCTCGCCCTGGTGGCCTCCGCCTCGTGGGCGTTCGAGCTGCAGATCGCCCGGGGCTACGTGCTCGCGGCCCTCCCCGCGGGAACGGTGCTGCTGCTGCTGTTCCGCTACTTGAACCGCCAGTGGCTCCACCGCCAGCGCGAGCGCGGCCAGCACACCCAGACGGTGCTCGTCGCCGGTCACCACGAGGGTGTGCTCGCCACGGTGCGCCAGATGCAGCGCGCGAAGTACCACGGCATGGTCGTCACCGGCGTGTGCCTGCCCGCGGGGGGAGGGCGCCGCGGGGACGAGGCGCGGGTGCTGCAGCAGCTGCACGAGATGGGCGTGCCAGTGCTCGGGCCGCTGCGTGACGTCGCTGAGATCAGCGCGGCACTGGGTGTCGACGCGGTCGCCGTCCTGCCGACCCCCGAGACCGATGGCGCGTTCCTGCGCCGCCTCGGGTGGGTCCTGGAGGACACCCACGCCGATCTGTTCGTGGCGCCGGCCGTCACCGAGGTGGTCGGACCGCGCGTCGCCATCCGACCCGTCTGCGGCCTGCCCCTCCTTCACCTGGAGCGTCCTGAGCTGACCGGCGCCCGTCGGTTGGCCAAGGGCACGGTCGACCGGGCCCTCGCGGGGGTGGCGCTGCTCGTGGTCGCCCCCGTGCTGCTCGTCCTCGCGGTCGCCGTGCGCCTGGACTCGCCGGGGCCGGCGTTCTTCCGCCAGGAGCGCATCGGCGTGGGGGGCCGGGTCTTCACCATGCTGAAGTTCCGCAGCATGGTGGTCGACGCCGAGACGAGGCTGCGCGAGCTGAGCGGTTCCAGCCAGGGCAACGCCGTCCTGTTCAAGATGAGGCAGGACCCACGGGTCACCCGGGTGGGAGGCTTCCTGCGGCGGCTCTCGCTCGACGAGCTGCCCCAGCTCGTCAACGTCGTGCTCGGGGACATGTCCCTGGTCGGCCCCCGCCCCCCGCTGGCGCGGGAGGTCGACGTGTACGGCGACGACGCGCTCCGGCGCCTCCTCGTGAAGCCCGGCCTGACGGGTCTGTGGCAGATCAGCGGGCGCTCTGACCTGGACTGGGACGAGTCCGTGCGGCTGGACCTGCGGTACGTCGAGAACTGGTCGTTCGCCTTCGACTTCATGATCATGTGGAAGACGCTCGGTGCCGTCCTGAGGAGTCGCGGAGCGTACTGAGGCCCTGGCCAGCAGGGCCCTGCTCGTCCGCTGGGTCCGTCGTGACCGGTCTCGACGCTAGGGTCGAGCGCCGTGCGACCTCACCCGACGCGGCGCCCGCAGCGGCTCCACCTGCCCCTGGGCTCCCTCGTCCTCGCGGTCGCCCTGGTGGCGGCCCTCCTCGCGGAGCCCGGCCGCGGCGGCGCCGGCGGCGGGCCCCCGGCTGCTGCAGCCGGAGGGACCAGGGCGGAGACGGGCGCGGTGAGCCTCGACGACGCAGTGCCGACGGCCTCCGGCCTCGTCCACCCCGGGATCATGACGAGCTCGGCGCAGCTCGCCTTCGTCAAGCAGAAGGTCGCCGCCCGGGCCGAGCCCTGGTACACCGCCTACGAGCGGGCGAGGACCTCGTCTTTCGGGAACCTGAGCTACACCCCGCGCCCGGTGGCCTGGGTCGGGTGCGGCTCCGGGAACAACCCCGACCAGGGGTGCACGGCCGAGATGAACGACGCTCAGGCCGCCTACACGCACGCGCTGCTGTGGGCCTACTCGGGCGACCGGCGCCACGCGGCCAAGGCCATCCAGATCCTCAACGCCTGGTCAGGAACGCTGCAGGGCCACCGGTTCGACACCACCACCTACAAGAACGGCCACCTCCAGGCCGCATGGGCGGGGTCGGTGTTCCCCAAGGCCGCCGAGATCATCCGGTACACGGGGGCGGGATGGGCAGCCGCCGACGTCGCCCGCTTCGAGGCGATGCTGCGAAGCGCCTTCCTCCCGATGGTCCGCGACGGTTGGGCCGGAGGCGTCTCCAACTGGATGATGTCGATGGCCGAGGCGACCATCAACATCGGGGTGTTCCTCGACGACCGCTCGGTCTTCGACGACGGCGTCGCTGACTGGAGGGCCACCGTCCGGTCGACCATCTACCTCGCCAGCGACGGCGCCAAGCCGGTGCTGCCCCCCGCCCGTGCCGTCAAGAGCACCAACCTCGACTCCTACTGGTACACCCCGGTGCGCTACGTCGACGGACTCCACCAGGAGTCCTGCCGCGACATGGACCACGTGGTGATGGCTCTCGGGGCCACCCTGCAGGCCGCGGAGACGGCGTCGATCCAGGGTGTCGACCTCTTCGCCGAGCAGCAGCGGCGCCTGACCGCGGCGATGGAGTACAACGCCCGGTACCTGAACGCCCCGAGCGCCACGGGCTGGGCTTGCCGGGCCGCGCTGAAGACCATCGGGACCACGGTGCGTCACGGGTGGGAGGTGGGCTACGGCCACTACGCCGGAGACCGCAGGGTCCAGCTGCCCCAGTCTCGTCAGTACATGGTGCAGTTCCGTTCCCGCGCGTGGACCGAGCTCCACATGAACTGGCCCGTGCTCACCAGCGCGGTCCCCTGACCCCGCGAGCGCGTCAGATCGGGAGAAACCGCCCGCGCAGGACGCGTTCGTCCTACCTTCATCACTCATGGCGATCATGCGACGACGTCCCGGTGCCCACCGGAAGGTCGCGACCACCCGGTCCCAGCTGTTCGTCGCCGCGGTGTCCGCGGCCGTGGTGGCCGTCCTGCTCGGTGCCGCGGGAGCCCAGGCCGTCGGCGAGGGCGCCGAGACCGCCGCTGCTCAGAGCCCCTCACCGGGCGCCGACCTGCTGCAGGGTGCGCCGTTCGCCGGGCCGACCGTCAGCACGACGGACGGCACCAGCGCCCTGTCACCCGACACCCGGCAGCTGGTGGTGAGCCCGGTCCTCCCCGGCGGCAGCTACACCGCCGTGCTCCCCACCGCCCCCGTCGTGGACGCCCAGGTGACCCACGGCCTGACCGTCGACGACGTCCGAGCGGCGAACTCCGGCCTGTACGAGCAGACGGAGGCCAGGCTCCAGCCCGATGGCGACCACTACGGCGTGACGCTGGTGGTCCGCCACCGCGGGCACGTCGCCCTCAGGCTCGACCGGGTGAGCGGGGGGCGGCACACCGTCCTGGCGCGGACCGGGAAGGTCGACGCCCTGGTGGCGGGACGCCCGCTGCTCGTGCAGCTGCGCGTGGTCGGCGACGCGCCCGTCGAGCTCCGGGCCCGGGTCTGGCAGGAGGGGGAGCAGGCGCCGGACTGGCAGGTCAGCGCCACCGACGGCGCACCCGAGAGGATCACCGCGGCGGGGTCCTTGGCGCTGCAGGGGTACCTGTCCCGCCACGCGGAGACGGCGTCGCTGTCCCTGTCCGACGTCGCCGTCGCGGGGCTGGTCAGCGACGCCCCGTCAGACCCGCCGGCAGCCGGTGCTCCCCGGACTCCGACGACCGCGCCGGCCCCGGAGGCCAGCCCGGCTGCGTCCCTCGCCCCGAGCCCGGCCGAGACCCCCGCCGTGAGCACCCCGCGTCCCAGCACTCCGCCGACCGCGTCGGACACCACCCCGACGGGTGGTGTCGTGGGTGCGCCGGACGCCGGGGCCTCGACGCCCCCCACCAGCTCCGCGCCGCCAGCACCGTCGACGCCCTCCGCCGCGGACGTGGTGCCGGCGTCCGGGGGCGGCCGCACCTCGGACGCCGGCTTCGTCCACCCCGGGATCATGACCAGCGCGGACCAGCTCGCCTTCGTGCGGGCCAAGGTGGCGGCTGGCCAGGAGCCGTGGGCCAGCGCCTTCGCGAAGGCCAAGGGCTCGAGCTGGGCGAACCTGTCGTGGCAGCCGCAGCCGGTGGAGGTGGTGGCCTGCGGTGCCTACAACCGGATCGACGTCGGCTGCACCGCCGAGACCAAGGACGCGCAGGCCGCCTACACGATGGCGCTGATCTACACCTACTCCGGTGACGAGCGCTACGCCCGCAAGGCCATCGAGATCCTCGACGCGTGGTCGGCAACCCTGGAGGGCCACCGCTTCGACACCACCACCCACGTCAACGGCCGCCTCCAGGCGGCCTGGGCGGGGTCGGTCTTCCCCAAGGCTGCCGAGCTCCTGCGCCACAGCGACGCGGGCTGGAGCCCTGACAGGGTGCAGCGCTTCGAGGAGATGCTGCGCACGGCCTTCCTCCCGATGGTCCGCGACGGCTGGACCGGCGGGAACGCGAACTGGCAGATGTCGATGGCCGAGGCGACCGTCAGCATCGGTGTCTTCCTCGACGACAGGGCGGTCTTCGAGGACGGCGTGGGGGACTGGCGCTCCCAGGTCGTCTCCTCGGTCTACCTGTCTTCGGACGGACCCCAGCCCGTGGTGCCGGCCGGGACGACGGTCTCAGCGGCCCGGATCGGCAGCTACTGGTTCTCGCCCACCCGGTTCGTGGACGGGCTGCAGGGAGAGACCTGCCGCGACGCCGACCACATGATGATGGGTCTGGCCGCAGCTCTCGACGTCGCCGAGACGGCGCGCATCCAGGGCCTGGACCTGTACGGCGAGCAGCAGCGCCGCCTGGTGTCGGGCCTGGAGTACAACGCCCGCTACCTGAACGACCCGTCGGCCCCGGGCTGGGCGTGCCCGGCGCCGCTGCGGAAGATCGGCACGGCGTCCAACCACGGCTGGGAGGTGGGCTACGCCCACTACGCGGCCCTGGGCGCCTCCTTGCCCGAGACCCAGCGGCTGGTGCGCACGACGCGCCCGAAGAACGGCACCGAGCTCTTCATGAACTGGTCGACGCTGACACACGCGCGGTCGTAAGCGCCCGACCTGGTCGCCCGGCGCCGCTCCGGCGTTCGGATGACGGCTCGACGGCGGAGGTAAAGGGGCGGCCGAGACTCCCGATGGCTCCGGAGGACCCCACCACGCCGTCTGAGGAGCCCCGGTGACTGACCTGGACGTGCCCCACCCCGCGACAGCGGGTGGCCGCACCCGGCCGCTGTCGATCGCCCTCGTGGGCACCCGGGGCGTGCCGGCCCACTACGGCGGTTTCGAGACCTGCGTGGAAGAGGTGGGCGCCCGCCTCGCCGACCGCGGCCACGCGGTCCGCGTGTACTGCCGGCGCGGGGACGGTGACGACAGCGAACCCCTCGCCTCCTACCGGGGCATGGACCTGGTGCACCTCCCGGCCCTGCGCTCCCGCACGCTGGAGACGCTGTCGCACACCGGCGGGTCGGTGGCCCACCTCGTGCGGCACCGCACGGACGTCGCGGTCGTCTTCAACGCCGCCAACGCCCCCTACCTGCCGGTCGTGCGGGCCCGGGGGATCCCGGTGGCCACCCACGTGGACGGCCTGGAGTGGAAGCGCTCGAAGTGGGGCCCCACCGGCCAGCGGTACTACCGCCAGGCCGAGGCGCTCGCCGTGCGCTTCTCCGACGAGTTGATCGCCGACGCCGTCGGCATCCAGGACTACTACACCCAGCGCTTCGGCGTGCCGACCACCCTGATCACCTACGGCGCCCCCGTGGTCGACGGGGACGGCGACCCGCAGCGCCTGGGCGAGCTGGGGCTCACCCCCCGCGGTTACCACCTCGTGGTGGCCCGCTTCGAACCGGAGAACCACGTCGACGTCATCGTCGAGGGTTACGCGCAGAGCGCTGCGCGGCACCCCCTCGTCGTGGTCGGCAGCGCGCCGTACTCCGACGAGTACACGCGGCGGGTGCACCAGCTGGCGGACGACCGGGTGACCTTCCTCGGCGGGGTCTGGGACCAGGAGCTGCTCGACCAGCTCTACGCCGGCTCCCTGACCTACCTGCACGGGCACTCGGTGGGCGGGACCAACCCCTCCCTCCTGCGGGCCATCGGCGCCGGCGCGGCGGTGAGCGCCTACGACGTCTCCTTCAACCGGGAGGTGCTGGACGGCGCGGGCCTGTTCTGGTCCGACGCGGACTCCGTCGCCCGCGCGGTGGAGGAGTCCGAGTCCGACGAGGGGGGGACCCTGGCCCGGGGGACCCTGGCCCGCGGACGAGCCGCGCTCTACGACTGGGACGCGGTCACCGACGGGTACGAGGCGCTCTGCCTCCGGCTCGCCCTGGCCGACCGCCGACCCCGCGGGCGCGGGGCAGCGCGCACCGACGTCAGGAACCGCACCGACGACAGGAGCAGCACGTGAGCACGAACAGCAGCAGCCGGCACCGGGGCACCGCCAGCCGGGGGGTCCTCGCCGGGTCCGCGCTCCTGCTCGCCGCCTCGCTGGCGGCGTGCACCTCCGCCGCACCCGACCAGACGGACCCGTCGCCCACGTCGACGGTGACGGGCCCGACCCCGGTCCCCTCCGAGACCGGCCCCGCACCGGTCGTGCCGAGTCCCCCGGCCCCGAGCACGTACTCCGGACCGCCGCCGGCCACCGCGTCCGTCGTGGGAGCCACGACCCTGCCGCCGGTGCAGCAGGGCGAGGCCGCGGCCTTCGGTGATGGTCTCGTGGCCACGGTCACCGGCGTGGAGCAGGCGGAGGCCACCGGGACCGACCCGGGAGACGTGGCGGGCCCGGCCACGGCCGTCAGAATCCGCCTCGAGAACGGCACCGACGCCCCGGTCGACCTGGGCGGGGTGACCGTGACGGCCACTCACGGCGCTGACGCCGAGCCCGCGCCGTCGCTCACGGGACCGCCCAGCGCTCCGGCCCAGGGCGTCCTCGCCCCCGGGGAGGACGCGGAGGGCGTCTGGGCCTTCAGCGTCCCGACCTCCGGGGCCTCCTCGCTGGTGCTGACCATCACCTCCGTGAGCTCGGCGTCCGTCGTGGTCGTCCGCGTCTGACCGACTCCGGGACCCCGGGCTGCCAGGACGTCAAGGTCGGTGCTCGGGGCGCCGATGACTCCTAGGTGACGCTGTCCGCACCGGTCGTTCCCGAGGGGACGGACGCTGCCGTGGGCGCAGACCCCGGGGTCACCGGCACCGCGGCGTCCGCGCAGCGGCGCCCCAGCTGGCCCCTCCTGCTCGTCGGTCCGGCAGTCGTGCTCGCCTCGGTGGTGCTGGCGGGTCGCACCGCGCCGATGACGGGCGTGCTGCTGCTCGTCGTGGTCGCGGGTACCGCCTCCGTGGTGCTCTGCCGCGACCCAGCGCGCCGCGCGGAGCGAGCGCTCGTGCTGAGCGCGGTGCTGTGGGCCGCGCTGCCGTCCACCCGGATGTCGACGGGCCTGCCGCTGCAGCTGACCATGGCCGGGGGAGCGGCACTGGCGCTCGCCACCCTGCTGGGCCGCGGACGCGTCGAGGGCTCTCCCGGCGTCGGTGCGGTGCTGGCCATGTTCGCGGTGATGCTCGCCAGCACCGCCGCCTCGAGCGACCCCGGCGCGGGGTTCCGCCTGGTGCTGACCGTGGTCGCCGTCATCCCCGCCCTGTCGCTGCCCGGAGCCCTCGACCAGCGCGGTCGTCGCACTGCGGTGGCTGCACTGGTGTCCCTGGGCGTCGCCCAGGGCGTCGTCGCGGCCCTCGAACCGAGCCTCTTCCCCGAGCACCTGTGGGTCCCCGCCCAGCGCGGTGCCGACGGACTGCCCGTGCCCCTGCTGAACGAGCTCCTCGGCAACGGCGCTGAGCGCAGCCAGGGCACCCTGGGACACCCGCTGCCCCTGGGGCTGGTGCTCGTCGCGTGCGTCGCCCTGACGGTCCGGGGGCTGCCCGACCTGCGCTGGGGCGTCCGGCTGCTGCTGCTCGCACCGCTCTTCGCGGGTCTCGTCGCGGCTGGCGCGCGCGCGTCCTTCCTGCTGGCCGTCGTGGTGGTCGTCGTGTTCGGAGGCCGCCGCACCACCGTCGAGCGCGTGTACGCCGCCGTGGCTGCCGCTGGAGCCGCGGGGTTCGCGCTGACGACGACCGCGCCACCGTCCCTGGGGGAGGCCGCGGAGTCGGGCTCGGTGTCCCACCGCCTGGGCGCGCTGACGGCCGCCCAGGACCTCCTGGCCCGCCAGGACCTGGTGCACGTGCTCTTCGGCAACGGCTTCGGGTCCATCGGCAGGCTGTTCGACGAGGGCCTGCTGCAGGACGACGGCCTGCGCGCCATCGACAACCAGTTCGTCTCGGTCCTCGTCCAGGGCGGGCTCACCGCGGTGGTCCTGCTGGCGGCGGTCGTGGTCGGTGCGGTCGTCGCCGCCCCGCCGCAGCTGCGCCCCGCGCTGCTGTCGTGCCTGGCGTCGCTGTTCCTCTTCGACGTGCTGGCCTGGCCGTCGGTCGCGTTCGTGACGTTCCTCCTGGTGGGTCTCGCCACCACACGGGCCGTCGACGGGCCCGCCCCTCCCGGTCTGCCCCACCGGGCACCCCCCGCGCCGCGAGACCCAGGACCGGCACCCGACCACCGGTCCCTCATCCCCACCGGAGGCCCCCGATGACCCTCAACGAGCTGCTGCTGGTGCTGCGAAAGCGCTGGCTCCTGGTCGGCGCCATCGTTCTGCTCGTGGTCTCGGCTGCCACGGTGCGCTCGCTCACCACACCGCCGACGTACCAGGCCACCGCCGGCACGTTCGTGACGGCCTCGGGCGCTCAGACCGGCATCGCGTCCCAGGGCTCCCAGTTCGCGCTGCAGCGGGTGGCGTCCTACGTCTCGGTGGCCACGAGCACGATCGTGCTGGAGCCGGTGGCCGAGGACCTGGGGGGTGGGACCACCGCCCGCGCTCTGGGGTCCCGGGTGAGCGCCTCCAACCCCAACGGGACCGTGCTGATCAACATCACGGCCACCTCCGGTGACCCGGAGGCCGCGGCGCGGACCGCCAACCTGGTCGCGGCCAGCTTCGCGACCGCCGTCGAGCGGCTGGAACGCACCGACGCCGCCCAGCCCTCCCCGGTGATGGTCACGGTCATCGAGCCCGCCACCGTGCCGCGGTTCCGCGTCGCGCCGCGCACCACGGTCGACGTCGTCGTCGCTGTAGCGATCGGCCTCTTCCTCGGTGTCGGCGCCGCCCTGCTGCGCCACCACCTCGACACGCGGCTCAGGACCGCTGCCGACGTCCGCAGTGCCACCGGGCGCGCACCGCTGACGGTCACCGTCCGCGACCGGCGCGCCGCCCTGGCCGAGGTGGATCCCGCGCGCCAGACGAGCTGGTCGGAGTCGCACCGGGGACTGCGCGACAAGCTGGCGCTGCTCGACGTCGACGAGCCGCCCCGCACCTTCGTGGTCACATCGGCGAGCGCGGGCGAGGGCAAGTCGACGTCGGCCGTGGGGCTGGCGCTGGCCGTGGCCCAGTCGGGCGCTCGCGTGGTGCTCGTCGACGGGGACCTCCGCTCACCCACCGTAGCGGGACGCCTGGGGTTGGAAGGCGGTGTGGGCCTGGTGGACGTCCTCGCCGGCCGGCTGTCCCTGCAGGACGCCCTGCAGGAGTCCGTGCACCCGTCGCTGCGCGTGCTGTGCGCGGGCCCCGTGCCCCCCGACCCGGGGGCCCTGCTGGGGTCCCGCCGCATGCGAGACCTCCTCGACCGGTTGCGCGGCGACTTCGACGTGGTCGTCGTCGACGCCCCCCCGGTGCTGCCGGTGCCGGACGCCCTCGCGATGGCCGCGCTGGTCGACGGGGTGCTGCTGGTGGCCCGCAGCGGCCGCACCCGCAGCCACGAGCTCCTCACGGTCGTCGACCAGCTCGCCACCGCACGGGGGCGGGTCCTCGGCGTCCTGCTGACGGCCGTGCCCCGCGGCGAGGCCGACGACCACTACTACGGCGCACCGGTCGCGCGCCGCGGGTGGCGGGGCGGCGTGCGGAGGTCCCTCCTGGGCGGGTCTGCGGGCTGACGGTTGCGGAGAGTAGGCAGACCCGGTCGTTTCAACCCCTCGCGTCACCCTCTCGGACCAGCAGCAACACCGAGTGGTGCAAGATCCGGGTCGGTCCCGACGGCCCTGATGCGCCTGACGGAGTGACGATGGGTCACAGGGCGTGATTCCCAGCCGTTGCGCTCCTATCTTTCGACGAGCGCACCGCTTGGTCGTCGGGAGCTGTGCGGGGGAGGGCCGCCGCGTGCGGCCCACGGTCAGGAGTGTGCATGTCACGTCGCAAGAAGCGCAGCCTCGCGCTGCCGGTGGCCGTCGCGGTGGTCGCCAGCTCGCTGGTCCCGTTCGGAGGCGCGGCTCTCGCGGCTCCCGGCGACCCGGCCCCCACCGCCACCGCGCTGCCCTCGACGGTCAGCGCCGACGCTCTGCCGACGGTGCAGATCAACGGTGTGGCGTGGGCGCAGCTGGTGGTGGGCAACACCGTCTACGTGACGGGTGACTTCACCAGCGCCCGCCCCGCCGGCGCCGCCGCCGGCACCAGCGAGACCGCGCGCCGGAACGTCCTGGCGTACGACATCCGCACGGGTGCCCTCATCACCTCCTGGGCCCCCACCCTGAACTCCTCGGGCTTCGCGCTGGCGGCCTCCCCGGACGGCCGCACCATCTACGTGGGCGGCAACTTCACCAGCGCCAGCGGCGTCGCCAGCAGCCGCATCGTCGCCCTCGACGCCTCGACCGGTGCCGTCGTCCGCTCCTTCAGCGCCGCCGGGACGAACGACAAGGTCCGGGCGCTCGCCGTGGTCGGCAGCACCGTCTACGCGGGCGGCGCCTTCACGGCGGCCGGTCCCTCCAGCGCGCAGACGGCGCGCTCGCGCCTCGCGGCGTTCAACGCCGCCGACGGTGCGCTGCTGCCCTGGGCCCCCACGGCCGACGCCGAGGTGCTGGCGATGGTGGCGCCCTCGTCGACCCCCCAGATCGTCATCGGCGGGCGGTTCGCCACCGTCAACGACTCCCAGCAGCTGGGCACCGCTGCCGTCGACCTCACCTCCGGCGCCTCGCTGCCGTGGGCGCTCAACCGGACGGTCTGGGAGTACGGGGCGAAGTCGGCGATCTGGAGCCTGTCGACCGACGGCACCGCGGTCTACGGCACCGGCTACGACACCGACCGCATCGGCAACCTCGAGAACGCCTTCGCCGCCGAGGCGAACGGCGGGGCCGTCCGCTGGGTGAACGGCTGCCTGGGCGACAGCTACAGCTCCTACCCGATGGGTGACGTGCTCTACACGGTGGGACACACCCACGACTGCGCGGCGCTGCCCGGCGGCATCGTCGAGAAGGCCCCGCGCGCCTACCAGAACGCCCTGGCCATGTCGACGGCCGCGCTGGGCGACGTCAACAAGACCAACGCATACGGATGGTCCGGCGGGCTCGCCGGGCCCTCCCTGCTGCACTGGCTGCCGACCCTGACCAACGGCTCGTACACCACGAGCAAGCAGGCGGCCTGGTCGCTGGCCGGCAACAGCCAGTACGTGGTCATGGGCGGCGAGTTCCCCAGCGTCAACGGAACGGCCCAGCAGGGCCTGACGCGCTTCGCCGTCCGTTCGGCCGCCCCCCTCAAGCAGGGCCCCCAGGCCGCCTCGACCCTCGCCGTGGACGTCGCGGCCACGGCCCCGGGCCAGGTCAGCGCCTCGTTCGTGGAGGCGTGGGACCGCGACGACCAGACGCTGACGTACGAGCTGCTGCGCGGCCCCGCCGCCAGCCCCACCGTGGTGGCCACCGCCACGGGGAGCTCGGCGTCCTGGGACCGCGAGCGGCTCACCCTCGTCGACCCCTCGCCGGTCGTCGGGACGCTCACCTCCTACCGCATCAGGACGACCGACGCCTCGGGCAACAGCCAGGTCAGCCCGCCGAAGGCGGTCACCGCGACGGCGGCGGTCCCCACCACCGCCTACGACGACGCAGTCCGCGCGGACGCCCCGGACCACTACTGGGGCCTCGGTGAGGCGTCGGGCGCAGCAGCCTTCGACACCTCGGGCAGCGCCGTCGCGCAGACCCTCTCGGTCGACCCGAGCGCCGCGCGCGGCGCCGAGGGGCAGGCCACCGGCACGACCGCGACGACCTTCTCCGGCACCGTCGAGGTCGCGATCCCCGGGGCCGGCATCGGCGCCAAGACCGAGGTGCTGGCGCACGCGACCACCACGCAGCCCGTGAGGGCTCCCCAGACCTACACGACCGAGGCCTGGTTCAAGACGACCAGCACCGCGGGCGGGGAGATCATCAGCTTCGGCAACTCCCGCGAGGACTTCCGCAGCGGCGCCTACGACCGGTCCACGTACCTGACCGACGACGGCTCCGTCGTCGGCGGCGTCTACGACGGCCGGGTCCGCACCATCTCGTCCAAGCCGGGCTACAACGACGGCCAGTGGCACCACGTCGTGCAGACCAAGGGTGCCGGCGGCCTCGCGATGTACGTCGACGGCGTGCTGGTCGGCCGCGACGCCGGTGTGGCCGGCGTCCAGGACTACCTGGGCTTCTGGCGCCTCGGCGGGGACAACCTCGGCGGCTGGCCGGGGCAGGTCTCCAGCAGCGCCCTCGCCGGCAGCGTCGACGACGTCGCCGTGTACGGCAAGGAGCTCACCAGCGCGCAGGTCGTCGGGCACTTCCGGGCCAGCGGGCGGACCGCGGCCGGCGCCGTGCGACCGGCGGACACCTACGGGCAGTCCGTCTACGACCTCGGACCCGACAGCTTCTGGCGCCTCCAGGAGACCGCCGGCAGCAGCGCCGCCGACGCGGGCCCCGCGGGTGTCCCCGGTACCTACCTCGGCGGGTCGACCCCGGGAGCCCCCGGCGTCCCCGGCATCCCGGGGTCGACGGGCGTGCAGCTGGACGGGCAGGACGACGCGATCGTCTCCACCCAGCGCATCACGAGCCCCCGCACCTACTCCATGGAGCTGTGGTTCAACACCACCACCACCCGTGGTGGGCGGCTGATGGGCTTCGGTGACCGCAACGAGGGCTGGAGCGGCAACTACGACCGCATGGTCTGGATGCAGGACGACGGTCGCCTCGCCTTCGGCGTCTGGACCGGCCAGGAGAACCGCGCCACGTCGACGGCCGCCTACAACGACGGCAGGTGGCACCACCTCGTCGCGTCGCAGGGCGCGGCGGGGATGGTGCTGACCGTCGACGGGTCCGTGGTGGGCACCAACGCCCAGCAGGGCTCGCAGGACTACGCCGGTTACTGGCGCGTGGGCGGCGACAGCGTCTGGGGCGGTGGGTCCAGCGCGTACTTCGCCGGCACCGTCGACGACGTCGCGGTCTACCCGGCGCAGCTCACCACCGCACAGGTGGCTGAGCACTTCCGCCAGGGCGGTGGGGACGTGGCGCCCACGGCGTCGTTCACCGTCACCTCGGACGCGCTGACGGCGACCGTCGACGCCTCGGCTTCCACGGACCTCGAGGGACCGGTGGCCTCCTACGCCTGGACGTTCGGTGACGGAGCCACCGCCACCGGTGCTCGGGCCACCCACGCCTACGCCGCAGGGGGCACGTACGCCGTGACCCTCACGGTGACGGACTCCACGGGCCAGACGGGCACGTCCACCCAGCAGGTGAGGGTGACGGGTGCGCGGCCCGCGGCCCCCGCCGACGCCTACGGCAAGGCGGTCTACGGCGACGACCCCGACGCCTACTACCGCTTCGACGACGCCGCGGGCAGCACCACCGCGGCCAACTCGAGCCGCTCCGAGGACGCGGGCGTGCTGCGCGGCGGTGCCTCCGTCGGGCAGCCGGGCGCGATCGGCGGCGGGGCGTCGCTGGACGGTGCCCGGGGGTCGCTGGTGGTGGTCCCGACGGCCCGGACCAACCCGAACCCCTACTCGATCGAGATGTGGTTCAACACCACGACCACCCGCGGCGGCAAGCTGGCGGGCTTCGGCGACCGCGACCAGGACTACAGCGGCAGCAACGACCGCCACGTCTGGATGCTCCGCGACGGGACGATCCAGTTCGGCACCTGGACCGGGCAGCCGAACCTGGTCGCGTCCCCCACCGCCTACAACGACGGCGAGTGGCACCAGGTCGTCGCCACGCAGGACGCCTCGGGCATGTCCCTGTACGTCGACGGGGTGCTCGTGGGCACGAACCCCCAGCCGGCCGCCCAGAGCTACTCCGGCTTCTGGCGGGTCGGTGGTGACGTCACGTGGACCAACACCGACAACGGCTTCATCGACGCCAGGGTCGACGAGGTCGCGTTCTACTCCAAGGCGCTCAGCGCCGCGTCCGTCGCTGCCCACTGGAACGCCTCGGGCCGCGCCCCCAACCAGGCGCCCGCGGCGTCGTTCACCTCCCAGGTGACCGACCTCGGGGTGGCGGTGGACGCCTCGGCCTCCACCGACGCTGACGGCGCGGTGGCCTCCTACGCCTGGGACTTCGGCGACGGGG
>Ga0325400_1003095_pt1 | contig 14878 bp, 3 predicted proteins | sample PopdelMetagenome_2_FD_205662 | JGI IMG/M metagenome (GOLD analysis project Ga0325400, IMG submission 205662) | Populus deltoides microbial communities from Bellville, Georgia, United States - Xylem-PdKOR-R1 | ecosystem: Host-associated > Plants > Phyllosphere > Stem > Wood/Secondary xylem... | reverse complement strand
GTTGAATTTACCTTGTAATTAGTAATTGAATATATATGATTAAATTTAATTATTTTATCTCAATTTTACTCTATTATTGCATTATATGTGTTTAATTATTGCCACTAATTTTAATTGTAATTTGTATCGATGTTAGGTTATATATAAGATTTTTGAACGGGGTCAATTGGTTGTGGCTATTGTCAATATTTGTAGGTTCGAAAACTTTGGGTAGTCTCCAGTATAGGGAAGGTGCTGCCGAATTTTGTTTTAATAATTGAATTTAATTATGTAATTATTTCTAAGTTTGTTTCAGTTTTAGTTTTTTTTTTAATTATAACATAATTTATGAACAACTAATCAATATGTCATTAATCCAATTTATTTTCAGGTTCACAAACATTGAGGTCGCCCTAGTAATATCATCGGCGTTTAAATCGTCGATGGAGATTCCATTATTTAAATGGAGTCAGGTTTCCAGACATCCTAAATGGAGACCTTATATCGATGCATGGTTTTGAAGATTTCAAGTTAGTGTTAATTTCTAATTTCTAGCTTATTTTTAATAAATTATTTATACACAATATAAATTCAAGTGGGACAGTGCCCATGACAATATTGCAACGAGGGTATGGGAAAATCATGCGGCAACTAGGTAACATCGAAAACAATACGATATTTAAAAAAAAACAATTATGCTTTAAAATCTAATTTGTCACTATGGAAGTAGGTTGTATGATTTTTTATATACATCACAAAAAAAGCTGAAAAATACACGAGAGATCGGTCTATAAAGCTGGAATGACATGACAGTTTGGAGGGGTTTCAAACCGCTATACATCCCGGGAGATATATAGCCATAATATATTGAGCACATGATGTCTGAGCGGTTCACACGACGCTCACAGTCCAGTGCTGACAACCAGAACCGACAAATTAATGGTTCGGTGACCACGCACACCAGCGGCTCCATTTCATTTGCTGCACATGCGAAACGGATGGTAAAATTAATTTAAATGAAATATATCATTAATTAATTTGTTGTTACTTAATTAATTTTTTTTTCTTACAGGCTACATCTCTTGGACGTGAGCTGAGCCCAATGGAGTTGTTTGTAGAGACACACGTGCGAAGTGAAGACTGCCAAAAGTGGATGCAACAATTCGTTGACAACCACATTCAACACTTTGTGGTGTGTTCGTTCAACCATTTTATTTCATAAGTTATTATTTTTCTTGAATTCAATATGATGATTTCTTTTTTCATTTTCAAGAGAACCTATAATAGTTGGTTGAGGGAGAGACATGGGGATGATCCTTCAACTCGTCCAGATTTCAATCCGGATTTATAGATGGAGGTAGGATCGTCTGGTGGACCCAATAAAAATCAAGTGTACATGCTCTCCAACATTAAGGCCGAGAGCTTGCGGGCGACCTGTAGTGTTTCATCGGTTGAGAGCTCCTAATCAGTATTGAGCACCCAATTTAAGAAATTTGTAGCCTTGCAGCAACACACGACTCATCTCACCGAAAAATATGAGCAACTCTCGGCAAATTATGAACAACTCCGTCAAATGGTCAGGGACATTAGATCACATATGGGTGATACATTTCCGTCTCCTATTTGGCCGTTTAGTCACGGGAACGACCAGCCTCCACCACCTCCTCCAGCTCCGGCATTGTTCTAGTTTGATTTTTTTTTGAAACACATTAAATTTGTAATGAATATTTGGATGAATATTATTTAAATTTATTTATATATTTTTTATGTTTAATACAATTTTATTTGCATAACTGGTTTTTTTACTATTAATTTATATAATTTTATATTATTTATTCTAAATAATTTTTAAATTTTCTTTTTAAAAAACACAACCGAAGGATTTACAGATGGACCTTCTCCTTTGGTATTTTACAGAGAGTTGAAAAATATTTACTGGAAATGCCACAATCACCGACATCTCTACAAACGGAAATAGTCCGTTGGTATTTTACCGAGAGTTGAAAAATATTTATTGCATATGACATAATCATTGACGCCTATACAGACAGATACCGTCCGTTGACATTTCACCTAGAGTTGAAAAATATTTGTTGCATATGCCACGATCACCGACAAAATATTTCCAGCGGTAGTATTTTTTTTTTGCACGTATTTTCCGTCTGTAAAACCATCGGTATTTTTTTTACTAACAGAATATGGAATTACCTATGAACACTATGCTGATAGATTTTTTGTCTGTAAAACCATCGGTATTTTTTTTTACCGATAAAATATGGAATTATCGACGAACACTATGCCGACGAACACTTTCCGTCGATGATTTAGTCGGTAAAAAATTTACCAATGAAGTGGCAATATTACACCGATGGATTAGGTCTGTCAGTAAAACTGTTAAATGTTGTAGTGACTTTTCAAACCCATGACCTGGGTCCTTACAAATTTCAAATACCAAATAATTTTTTTTTTGATTGAAAAGAAAAATCAATTTAGCAAAATGACAAAAAAATCAAAAGAACAAGGATCAAAATTGATATAAAAAATGAAAGCAAATTTATGATTGAAGGGTGAAATATACAACTTATATTATACACCTTATAGTCAAATAAACTGATTTTAATTCAATTAGATAAAAAAACAAAAAAAAAACAATAGTAGATGGATCAAATTTAAAAAGAACAATGATCAGGATAACTTAAGGAAAAAATAGATTTTTTTCTTCACAAAAGGACAAATTATATATCTTCTAAGGCTCAAGGCAGATCTCTCTTCATGAGAGAGTCTCTACCTTATCGGTTAAATCCTAACCGTTCTAAAGTCTGAATTTTAGCATCATATTTATGTACACCTTGTATCTTTAATATCTGAGGGTGTACTTTATCGTGTAATTTTATACCCTAAAAATATTAAAGTCTACATCTGGATCCTAAAAAAAGATTGAAAAAAGATTTTTGACATGTTGGCCAAATCCTAATGGATAATCATAAACTGGTTACGATATCCATTTTTTTTTTAAACATGAAAAAGATGCAATTTTTGTTTTTTTTTTGAAAAATATGCTTGGAAAAATTTTAGGATTTGGCCGTAAGCAAAAAAATATTTTTTTGCTTTTTGGAAATGTTTTCAATTTTTTTTAAAAAATATTTTGGAGAAAATCGGTATTTTAATTCCAGATTTTTATTTTACAGTGTAAATATACAACCCGATATTATGCAAAATTGAAAAAATATTTGAAAAAATCACATTTTTTTAAAATGATTTTTTTGAATTTTTTTTGATTTTTTAAATAATATTATAATATAATATATATTATATAATATTAAATATGTAGGATGGGTTGGCCCAGCCAGGTAGGGCCGAAATCAGCCCCACAAAACTGGCTCCTTAAAGGGGGTGGGCCAGACCGGCCCAACCACTTGGGTTAGGCTGGAACAGGTCCGACCCACCCAAAGTTTGTTTAATTATGTGCAGAACGTGAACAATTACTGTTCACGTTTTGCATGCAACCGAACGGTTGCAGAAGCCGTAGACGGGCGGAGTGAAGATGGAGGCAACCTGCGGTGGAGAAGGAGCTGTTGTCACTGGCCTGGCGTGAAGTTGGCGGTGGTGCTGGTGGAAGAGTTGGTGGCGCTCGAAGGAGTGGCTGCTGCTCACGTTACAGGAGCTGCCGTGGTCGGTGCTGGAGTTGCTAATGGCTGGAGCTGTTCAAGTCGCTGCTGTGATGAGACAGTATCTCTGCTGCTGTTTCTAAGGATGAAAGCCCCTAGAAGAGGTGGTTGCTGCCTCTGCTACTGCTGTCGAGGTTGCGGTAGCAGAGAAGGAGGAGGATGAAACAGGTCTGTAGGAGAGAGAAAAGGAGTCGCGGTGGCTGCTTGGTGGTCGTTCCGGCTTCCTATGGTGGAGTTGGTATTTGTGGTGATGTGATTCCGGTGGTTGCAGCGGTGGAGGGAGAAAGATAAAAGAAAAACAAAGAAAAAGTGGCAGAAACCGGGAAGAAGCTGATTTTTTTGGCTTATTTTGGACCTGATTTTTTCCTCCCTCAGGCCATCAAATCCACCTCTATTTATAGGCGGTGGAAGAGGGCAATCTTTTCTACACTAGAGAAAATTTACAGCCCTTGATTCAGATGAAAAGGATCCCAACCGTTGGCTCAAAGTAGGCATGGTGCACTGTCAAATTGTCAAATCTGCAGCTGCAGGCTGCCTGAGTTGGCCTCTTTGGGGTGGTGCCACGTCCGTTTATTTGCCAGCGTGCCGGTGAAAACCATACCCCGACGTAGAGGGATGTCTGGTGATCAGTTTCGTGCAAGTTTTGGCAAATTTGGTGGACGTTAGGTGCATTAAATGCACCTGTAAAGGAGGTGACTGAACTAGTTTTTCCGGGAAAAAGGAAGAAGATAATGAATAGTGTTCAGGATTCTGTTTTGGTCAAAGTTCATTTCAGTCCTTCCTTTTTCAATTTCTTTCAATTGAACCCTAATTGACCCAAAATGTTTGCAATTAAGCACCTGATGACCTTCAATTGGAACACCAAAGTTACGCGCCTTTTGCAATATGATCCTTGGTCTCGGATTTTGTCAAATTAACCCCTAATTGTCTATCAAACTTTTAATTTCTTCAATTTCACCCCCGGTTTTTGTCAATTAAGCCCCTCAATTGTGGCGTCTTTTGCAGATTGGTCCTTGGCTGCAAATTTCTTCAATCCAGCCCCTAATTGACCCAGAACTTCAATTTTCTTACAATTTGGCCCTTAATTTCAATCAATTAACTTGGTAAAAATTAAATTTGGTCTCTTAAAATTCCAATCTCCTCAATTAAGCCTAAATTAGGCTCCCAAACTTAATATTTCACCAATTAAGCCTCAAATAAAATTAATTTGACCCATTTAAAGTATAATTAAGTCCTTGCACTTAATTAAATCCTTCAATTGGACCCAAATTAATTCTTAAACATAATTAAAATTTAATTTGGCCCATGATTAAATCAAATTGGCCTATTAAAAATTTAATTATGTCATTGGACTTAATTTTTATGCAAATTCGTTCAATAATCATTTAATTTAACCTTGAATTTGCATTCTATCTCCATTTTTTGGCATAATGGGGTACAATTAGGCCTTAAATTTCCTTCAAAAATTACAGATTGATTTCCCGGCCTGCTTTCTCCACGTTGCCAGCCTTTTATTTTATTTTTTGATTTTTATTTTGAAAAAAAGTGAATTTTTGGGAAATAACCCAAAATTAGTTTATGACAAAACTTGCGGCCTATATCATGAGAATGGAATAACTCGATAATAAAAAAATATAATCATAAAGTTTTTTTTTAAAAAATCATGTTGAATTTTCAAGTCCATGACCCAGGTCCTTACAACTTTTAAATACCAAATAAATTTAATATTTGATTGAAATATGAAGTTGAAAAGAAAATAAATTTAGAAAAAATAAAAAGAATAAGGATCAAAATTAACATAAAAAAATCATAAAAAACTAATGATTGAAAGTTGAAAATGAAAAAAAATTATAACTTTTCAAAAAGAGCCAAGAAAAAATTTAGAAATCAAAACAATGAGGACCAAATTGAAAAAGATAATACCATCAATTTGGATTGAAGGATGAAATTAAAAATAAATAAAACTTTTACAACTAGGTCAAAGACAAAATAAAAAATCAAACGAATAAGGATGAAATTGAATACAAATAAAACTTTTATGAAACGGTCAAGAACAAAAATTAGAAATCAAAATAACAAAGATTGAAGTTTAAATACCAACAATAAAGATGGTCAAACTGTAATTTTCACGAGAAAAGAGAGAAATAAAGAAAAAATAAAGACTCGCCAGCGACAAACTGAACTACCAACGTCAACAAGCACCATTTCAAATGGAAGAGGACATTGTGATGCTTCAAATGACAAAATGATAGAGCAATTTTGAATGTCAAGAGGTGCCGCCTACGTAACAAGTGCAGCACGCACCTCTCGATGGTGTACATGCACGCCCCCCTCTTTGTTTTTTTGTTTTTATTTTTTATTTAGCCAAATACAAAATTTCTCTGAGCTAACTTGATAATAATAATAAAAAAAAACACTACTATGGAAAGCCAAAAATGACCCTTGACTCTAGGTTTATTTATTTTTTATTTTAAGAGTATTTTGGTTATTTCAATGTTCATTTTAATTGTTTATTATTTTTTTATATTTATGAAAAATCCAAATTTTCCTTTAGATGATATTATTATAATAATAAAAACTATTGTGTATGTTGTTATCCACTTTTGACCAAAAAAATACAAGAGAAGAATACAAGAAGAAAGCCTAAAAGATTGCTCAAGTTGGTGGTAGAGGATTAAGATGACAGGTGAAAAAATTGGATGACCAAAATGTATAAGATTTATAAAATTAGCAACCGAATTTAGACTGATAAAATGCCTTATTTGTGAAAATATTTTTATTTGGAGTAAAGAAATACAAATTTGAATGGTTAAGAACTTAATAAGAATTTTAGAAGGCTTAATTAATTTTATTGAGGACTTGATAATAAGGAAAATCAGTTTTTTGAGTCAATTTAGGTGTTAATTGGAAGAAATTGAAGTCTAGGGATTAAAATTATACTTTGAAAGGTTTAATTGGTCAAATCAAAAGCTTAATTACAAAAAAAAATTAAAGTTTGAAAACCAATTAAGGACTTATTTGCATATTTCCACGACCAAAGACCAAACTGTAAGTGGCGCTTAATTTCAGGGGTAGAAATTGGTGAAATCCAAGGTGAAAGGAATTGAAATTTTTGTGATTAGTTATGGATGAAATTGAACAAATTAAAAATCAAGGACTCGTTTGTAAAAGGTGTTGAATTTTAAGGTTGATATTTGAATTTGACATGGGTGCAATTGCATGCAATTAAAAGTTTGGAAGATAATTATGGGTGCAATTAAAAGAAATTGAAAGAGCAGAGACCAAATTGAAATTGGCCAAATCTCAAATTAAAAAATCATAATTTCTAGTTTTTAACCTAAACAACGGGTTGTTCACCACTATTCATTAATTTTCTTAGCAATTTTGAGTGATCAAGTGAGCATGTTCGGGCGAATGAATATAGCTTCTCTGACCATCTCAATGGTTGTAATCACCACCATTTAATTGAGAAACATCCCCTCTACAAACCTATGCCTATGAAATTGGAAGTTTACATCTCAATTCTTCCACAGAAGTCTCCAATATCTTGTCTTTAATAAGTTTTCCTTGTATTTTTAGATTTTTGGTTGATCGAGTTAACACCTTTGAATGAATGAATGTGAAGCTACAAAACTCTAAATTGAGTAAGGTTGGATCTAAATAAAAGGTGCGCACATTCTCTACCAACTTCAGGTGGTTTCCAATGACATTTACATCGGAATTGCTCCGACGAAACCTCGAAAATTGTCAACCTAATCAGCCTTGATTGTAACACCTATTTTTCAAAAACCATCCATTTTTTTTGATATGTTCACACTTGAAAGCCTCTTAGAGGGTTCTTATCAATAACTTCAAAACCTCTCTCTCAAGATCAAAAGGTCAAAAATGGCTATTTGCCCTTCAAGTCTAGCAAAACCACCAAGGACCAAAACCACAATTTCAAAATCAACCAAGTATAAGAGCTTTCAACTGTTAACTTTTGTTCAAAACCCTCTTATATTGATCAACTGACTAAGCTTTGATTAATTCTTGATGGAATCCACCAAAAAAACTAGAAAAACACTATAAATACCATCTGGAAAATGATGAAAAACAAAAGGAAAAAGGGAAGAAAATAGAAACGAAAAACATGGAGAAACACTTTGTTAAGAGAAAAGAGCTGTCAAAGTTAGGCCAAAATCATGAAAAACAAGAAATTGGGAGTCTGACACAAGGGACAAGGTATTGTTCACCATACATGCCCAAAACGATATCATTTTGGATTGTTTCTTTTTTCTCCTTTTTTTTCTCTTTTTTTTTTAATTACATTGAAACATATTGTTTCATTGAAGGGGTGAGACAATATCATTTCACTCAAAGGAACGAGTTTCTTTTACTTTTTAAATAGTTCCTCCAAGTTTATCATTTTTCCCAGTTTAGTCCTTGGATTTTTATTTATTTTATTTTTTGCTAGTTTCGACCTTTTATGTTAATTTGTCTTCTAAATTTCATCCCTGATTGTGTTATACTGGTTTCTCAATATAGACACTTTTTTTAATTCAATCATTGGCTTTCAAGTTTTAAATTATTTAGCCAATTTTAACTTTTTTTTCCCTCTCAATTTAGTCCTTTATTGCATTAAAATAGTCCTTTAATATTTGTGTCTTTTCCAATTTAGTCCTTGGCTTCTTATTTTTCAATTTTTGGCAATTTTAACCATTTTCTCTTAATTTCTTCCCAATTTCATCTGTAATTGTATTTTTATATTTTTTATATTTTCTTGAAATATATATTTTCTGAAATAATTTTTCCCTTTTTGAAATATTTTTTTTTACACTTTTTGATTAAAATATCTTTGCCTTTTTTGAGATATTTAATAAGGGTCGAAAATTAGAATATGACAATTACCCCCTCTTTACAAAGTTTACATTACAAAGTCTATGAAAATGCTTTTCAATATGCTTTGTTTAGTAAGCTTGTAAAAAAACTATAGCGTACATTGGAAAATTTTAAGAGATTATCAAATCGAAAGGTGAGGAACCTCAATAATTTAAACTTGAAAGAATCACATAGAATTCAAATTTCCAAGAGCGATTCTTTGAAATTAGATTTACAAGAGTTAATTGAGATTTAAAAATAAAAAAACCTTGTAAGAGTCTTCTAAGACTTCATAACAAAGAAAACATTTGCAAGATTCATCTGAGACTCAGAAATAAAGAAAACTTTATGAAAGTCCTCTATGACTCGACTGCAAGAAAGACTTACAAGAGTCCAATAAGACTTCATCGCTAGAAATTTGCAATAATCCTCTAAGACCCAAAAGGTAAAGAAAGATTTGTGAGAGTCCTCTAAGACTCAATTGCTAGAAAGATTTGCAAGGGTCCTTTAAAATACAAAAGTAAAAAAAAAAAAAACACACACATTTATGAGAGTTCTCTAAAACTCAATCACAATAGCTTTCTGATGTCAAGGTTTAACTTAAATTTGAAAGAATCCTTTGAGATTATAAAAGTAAAATAAAACCAATAAGGGTCCTTTAATACTCCAAATCATAGAACAAATTATAAGAATCATCTTGAACTTAAGAGTAAAGAAATATTTGTGAGAGTCCTATAAGACTCAATTATAAGAGTCTTTCGATGGTATGGTTCAACTTAAATTCATAAGATTCCTATAAGACTCAAAAGACAATTATTGAAGTATATATTTCCTTGCAACATTACATGAGTTGTGTGACTATGCATAAAAGATGAGTGATGGTTTTCATGCAATTATCCTTTTTAGTCTAGTTCTAAACAAGATTTAAGTAAATAGAGTGATAATAATTAGACAATTATATATATATATATATATATATATATATATATATATATATATTTCTATTTTCTCTAATGTTTTGAGTTGCTTAGTAACTAGGGGTATGCATCATAAATGTTTACTTTTGCGTCAAGTGACAGCTTGAAATATAAGTATGCAAAGCACTTTAAGTATGACTTGTTAAGTAATTGAATGCATTCATTATAAATATTTATATTTGCTTCAAAAGACAAGTGACAACTTCAAGACAAAAAGATCTCAAAAAAAAAAAAACTAAATGAATAGATATCTCTCTAGTTTGCTATCTTGTTTATAGTAGTGAGAATGGGTGATTGTAGGATACTTGTGGCATGATTCAATTATGTTGTTTGCATGATAAATATGATTGAGTTCAAAATTATGTATGAATATTTGAACTACAGAAAGTAGGTATGCTTAGTTTTCCTTTATTTACAATTGCTTATGTACTAAGTTGAGATGTTAATGTTTGCATGATATGTCTTTTAGATGTGATAAGTTTAGCCTAAATATGGTTATGATCCTCTATTTTTATGATTTTTCTTTTGCTTAAGGACAAGCAATTGTTCAAGTTTGGGGGCATTTGATGACAGAATTTATTACACACATTTTCTTAGTTATAATTGTTTTGATTTAGAGTGTTTTGTTTATTTCTAAGCTAGTCTATTTAGAATTTTAGGAACTTTTGCATTTATTTAATTCTTGGGAAGTTATGATATTTTTATGTGTTTAAATATTGAATTGGGTTGAAAATAAGATCATGTGAAGAGGCAGACCATGGGATGAGCTTGGAGTTCAAGGTCCGTTCTAATCAATCTAGGACACTGATTGGTTTTCAGGTTATAATTAGAGATGTACAACTTGGTTTCATGTGCTCTTTACTTTCCTGAAATATGAAGCATAGGCCTACAATTGCTATGAAGAGAAAATAACCCAGTTATACTATTTTGAAGCCTAAAACATAAGTTGAAAAACAGAGTTTGAAACAATTTAGAAGTCTCTACAGCCGACACTATCTTGGTGTTTTGCCCATATCTAGAGTTCTATAAGTTAAAAGATTGCAAGGCTAGATGCATTGGAAATATGATTCGAAGGTCTACAATTATTCTAAAAATATAGGATTCATAATTCACATATTTTTACTCACAACTAGCTTGAAATCTAAGGCAGAGTCAGCAAAATACTTGATAGATAAGAAAAACAATTTCCCTACCTTAGAAGGACACAACTAAGATATAAAACATTTTCATAACAACTATTGGAACTAATAGATTAGAAACATGCTAGACACAACACAATAGAGAAAACAAGGCAACATCTTGCAAAAAAAAAAAAAAAAAACCAAAATGAATGATGCAAGAAACGACCACCCTTTAAGACGTTAATTTTTTCAACTCTAAACTGAAGTTTATTGTATCACATATGATTTCTTTTAATTTGAATATGGAATAATTTATTTATTCTGGTTTTTTTAATGTAACCTAACTATGATTATGTGAATATTTCTTTGATTGAATTAATTTAGTATTTGTTGAGTATTTCATTCTAAATGTAATGCATGTGTATGTTTGATCATCATTTACATGACTTGAAATTTAATTTAAGATTGAGAAGTGATAATTGTTTTAACCTTTTTTTGAAATACCCATAAGAAATCTATAAGATAGAGATATCTATGAACTTGTTTAATCTTTAGAGGTTTTATCATTTTTAAGGAATTTTGACAAGTTCAGAATTTTTATAATAATATAGGAAGTTTGCTTATTAAAATAATTTATTAATGCTAGAGAGAGATTGATGATTAAATTAACAGAACCCGATTATCAACAATAAAAAATACATAGGATTAATTCAATTAAAAAGTTCATGCAGGATTAATTATGGTGAGTTACGAATCCTAGAATCTGTTTTATCTTGATTTCAATCTAATTATTTAATTGTTTGTTTGTTTAATTTTTTAGTTTAGAAAATTTAAACTTTTGTTTTGCAAAATAGATCTTTATTTAATAAAATTTGGTACTTATTGATAATTTTCCAATCCTCATGGGAGCTTATTTACTTTATTACTTGTTACGATTCGTACTTTCATGATTTTATACAACAAGTTTTTGGTATCGTTGATAGGGATTACAAATATAATTATTAATAATATCAATACCAGTTAAACATGATCTAATTTTATTTCTGCCTTATATTTTTAGATGTTTGTCTAGTGTGTGAAAAGTAGTAAGAATCTTGACAAGGATGAAGGTCCTAGAACCTTTCTTAGATAAATAATCATGGTCATTTGTTCTCTTGAATGAATCTCAACTCTCCACAATGTTTGTACACTTTATCCAAATATGCTTAGGATGGCCTCTTTGCACTAGTTTTGTAGCTGCTTCAGGCAATTAAAACTTGTTTTTTTTTTTGCTACGAATGTAGTACACAGATAGGAAAGAGGAACGATATGTTATTTTTTATATATTTTTTTTAAGGCAAGTGAGAGAGAGAAAAATGGCAAAAATCAAATGAAAACTGACACGACCAAAGAGTTGATGTCTTCTCCCAAGTATATGAGTGTCGAAATAATAAATAATTCGGCAAGACCGGGGTCGAACCACAAGGAGGTTAACTATATAAATTACAAATAAAGAAATAGATAATAATAGAAAAGAAGTTGAAGAGAGCTTTGAGATGTAATATTGATATAAGGATTAAACAAGGATAAAATAATTGTCAAGATTAGAGGATCCACTAATGGTATTTCAAACAAGTATAGTATAAACTTCTTTTATTACTCAACTAGAAACCACACACAAAGGAGGTTCCAATCGGATTATAAATTGTTAATATGATTACATTAGTTATCTTATTCGAATAATGCTAATACTTGCAAATGTTGTCAGGTATTCATGATTATAACTTATGTTAACAACAAATCAAGTTCTTTTCATAGCACAGGTGTCGGTTATACCATACGGTTGGGTTATGAAAGTGCCAAGTATTTGTTGTATTAAGGGTTATACAACATAAATTTAGATTAAACATTTAACAAGCAAAGTATTAAAAGTGAACAAGATAACAAATACAAAACATATTAGTATCAAACATTAAAGTCCATGTTGAGTTTATACTATACTTATTCTTACACCATTAATGTAACCTTTTCATCTTGACATAATAAACTTAGCTAAATATAATGAAAGAGAGAAACATAAATAAACAAGATAAGAACATAAATAAAATATAAATTAACTAAGTAAAGGAAATGAAATGAAAAGCATAAACAAGAGGTTACTATAATCAAAAGTTAAGCATTACAAAAATATAGAGAGAGAGAGAGAGAGAGAGAGAGAGCAAGAACATGATCTTGATCTGAAAATCAAGATGCCTAAATGCATGTCAAATGCCTCCTTTTATAGGCTAAAATTTGAAACTATTGATTTGATGACTAATTGTTGAGTGGGTGGTCACATCTTGAGTTAGTGACAATTCTTATTTTCTTGTCTGAACAAAACATCATTTCTAACATCAGAATTTGAATAGATTGTCCCCATGAAAGTTCTAGGAAATTGTCTCAGCTTTCTAACAAAAAATGAATCGGTGCATTTGGACTTCTAGAACTCGAGATATAGGCTGAATACTGAATAGTGTCTAGGCTGCAGGATAAATTTTGACTTCTCCGTTCTTGCTAAGATTTGAACTTCCAAACAGCAGAATTGAATCTTGGACTCCCCATAAATTTTTTATGCATATGTCTTAGCTTTCTAGCCATATAAACCAAATTGAAATCCAAGATCTACAGCTCTAGATATGACCCAATGACTGAACAGTGTTCCATTTTAGACTGAACCGACATTTTTTTTCTGAGCTTAAGCCTCTCTTTGTCTTCTCAATTTCAGTTGTTGAACTCATCAATCAATCATTTAATTTATGTGATAGGCCTGCATTTAAAATGAGCATTTACCATAAATTAAAGCTATCTTATATTATCAGACTTGTTATTATAAAACATGCTTAAGTTAGGGAATTTAATGATGCTTTAAGTGTAATATGATGATATAAAGTCTTAGTGAAAATGCACTTTTAAGTACTAATAAAAAACCATGAAAGATAAAAAAAATTACATGTCTTTCATGCTAGAAAAGTTAATGTTCAACATGCATGCCCAAAACTACATTGTTTTGGGCTTTTTTTTTTTTTTCCTTGAATTACAATGAAACATATTGTTTCACTAAAGGGTTGAAACAACATCATTTCTTTTAAAGGAAAGAGTTTGTCTTCTTTTTAAATAGGTCCTCCAAGTTTATTATTTTTTGTAGTTTGCTCCTTGGATTTTTATTTCTTTTATTTTTGGACAATCTCAATATTTTTCTCAATTATATCGGTGATTATATTAAAATGGTCCCTCAATATTGGTGCTTTTTAATCCAGTTCTTGGCTTTTTAATTTTTAATTATTTAGCCAATTTCAACCTTTTTATCTTAATTTCTTTTTTATTTTGTCCCTGATTGCATTAAAATAGTCCCTTGATATTGGTATCTTTTTCAATTCAGTCATTGACTTTTTAATTTTTAATTTTTAGCTAATTCCAACCCTTTCTCTTAATTTCTTTACAATTTCATCTCTAATTGTGTTTTTTCTGATTTTCTTTTTTTTTCAATATTTATTATTTTTTTGAAATATGTTTTTCAATCATTGGCTTTCCAATTTTTAATATTTAGACAATTTCAACCTTTTTCTCAATTTCTTTACAATTTCATCCCTAATTTTGTTTTTCTTGTTTTTTAATATCTATTATTTTTTTAATTATGTTTTTAGAGTTTTTGATTGAAATATATTTCTCTTTTTTTATATATATTTGAAAGGTTGGGTTATGTTGTCTATGTTTAATAAAAAAAAGTTTAACCAGTTTTAAATTTTTTTTATAAAAGAAATTGATAGATAAATATAACCCATTTTGCTTATTTTACATAGGATATTCATCTTGGTAAACGAAAAGCTTAATTATTTTCATAACAAACTAGGCAGAAACATGTCTTTGACATGAAAAAAAAAAAATTTCTGTCAAGAAATTGTCGAGACACAATCATGTGAGGCAAACAAAGTCTTTTAGTGTTTGTTTGATATTGTATTTATAACTATATTTTAAAAATATTATCTTAAAAAATATTAAATTAATATTTTTAAAATAATTTTAATGTATTAATTAAAAAATAAAAAATACATTATCATATATTTCAAAACAAAAAAATATTCTTAAAAAACAATTTCCATCCCATTATCGAAATACCACCGACTATAAACACTATGAGTTGGACATAGCAATTCATAATGCTTTTGTTTTTCGGTGAACAGCCTGGATGCACGTTAAAAGCCAAACTATTTTAGCTTCTTCTTCTTTTTTAATATTCATATATGCACATGTGGAGGTG
>Ga0325400_1003094_pt1 | contig 14882 bp, 8 predicted proteins | sample PopdelMetagenome_2_FD_205662 | JGI IMG/M metagenome (GOLD analysis project Ga0325400, IMG submission 205662) | Populus deltoides microbial communities from Bellville, Georgia, United States - Xylem-PdKOR-R1 | ecosystem: Host-associated > Plants > Phyllosphere > Stem > Wood/Secondary xylem... | reverse complement strand
CAAAAACTCTAAGAAACAAATATGTTAGAGATTTTGTTCAAATTCAAGAATATGGTTGAAGGCAGGCCAATCGTCTGTGTCTTGTTGCAGTTTTCCAAACAACAACAATATTAAAATTAAAAAAAAAGATGGGAGAAAACTTAATATACTAAATTTACTATAATTCAACTTCATTGAGCAAGACATGCAGGTCCTAATATGCAACAGTAGTACTGTTTATGCATTAAAAGGCAGTTGAAACTTCACTAATGAATCGAAACTATGTGCACAGCATAAGAACTCATTTCCCAGCTTTTTGTTTTGGACAAATAAGTAGCTAGTGATCGTTTAATGCATTTGTATATTCTACTACAGCAGAAGTCAACCGTTTATAAAGCCATATACTACAAAAGAAAGCAGTAATGGCTTTTGCAAATGCTAGCCTGAAAAAGAGAAAAATGTACACGTACAAAAAGAATCGAAAGGGAAAAAGCGATCCAATTTTTATTTATATATCGTGACATGAAAAGAATACAACCAAATAAAAATACGTACACGAAGTAAGAGAATCCAAAAGTACAGCTAAAATTTTAACATGGTGGTAGAGCTTAGTACCAAGCAGTAAGAAGTCCAATCGAATCTCACCATCCCATTGAAGACATGTGCGACTTTCAAGCCATTAAAGTTCCCCTAGTTCTGTAGGGAATGCCCAACACCAGGGCTGTGGCCTGGGGCAGTAGGTCTGAAGTCATCAACATGGCCTGGTGGAGATGGATGGGGCTCGCTAACAACCGGAGATGGGGGTGAAGGTGGAGACATTGGAGTAGCATTGACTGTTTTATCGGACTTTTCATTAACATGTGACTTACTATTGTTCTCAACAAGTTCCTTTTGAAGGAACTTGTTAGAGGCTCTGGTCTTCAAATGCCTTCCCTCAATGAACTTAAGCTCTTGGGAGAAGAAGAGCACGAGGAAAACAAAGGCACAGAGCAACTTCATTTGGGCCATGTTGCAAGAACAACGGGAAGGAGGTCGTGGCAAAGACAGAAAGTCTAATGCAATTCTCTCAGTTGAAGAAGAGAGCAAACAAATTGCATAAACTAGCTAGGTAGCAACTTGCATGCTAAACACTTTCCTTGACGTTGGTATTTATAGAGAAAATTAAGAGAACAAAGCATGTGCTAGCTAATGTACTTTCTTTGAGTAAAATATACAGGAGGAGGCTATCATGTGAGCCTTACAGAAGTAAATTGCCAATTTCGAAACTTGCAGTTAATGATTCTATTCTCTAATTTCAACCATCTGTGAAAGGGGCGTGTGTGTGTAAATATCAGAAATCCTTATTGTACACTGCCGCGTTGAGGTAGAGTGAATGTAACATATTTTATGCAATAGCATGTTCTAGGTTTGAATATAGATCTGGTGGGATTCTAGGTGTCCTAACCGGCCGCTAGGTTTAATGGTTGAAAAAAAAGGGTTAAAATCCCATATCTAATATCATAAAATGATATCGGGATAATAGGTTACAATACTATCAGAAAATTAGTAAATATAAATAAAAGTACTAATAATTAAAATTCAGTCAGTAAATTATAGTGCACTTTACTAACAAAATAGTTCTTTGCTATGTCCCTCGGTAAATATTATTTCCGTCAATGTATATTCAGAGAATTATATTGAAAAAACAGGAATTAAAAAAAAAAGTAAAAAGCTATGATGTCGTGTTATTTTGACAGATGATATTACTGACGAAATAAAGCTTATAACTCGGCGAGCGACCCCCCTCTCCCCCTCGCCCATTACATTTTCTTCCTTTATTTTTCTCTACAAAAAACAGCAAACCCCCTCTACCTTATTTTATCAAAAATCAAACTCTCATCACCACAAATCTAGTCACCCCAACACTCACTCTTTCAACATCTTTATTTGATTCAATATTTTCTTAGGATTCCCCACATCAAGTAAGCAAAAATACTGATTTTTTGTTTAAACTCAATTTTAAAATGTTAATTTTTATTGCATATTTTTGTAGTATATGTAGTTTGTTTGTGTGTTTATTTGTTTTATAGTTATTTTTCATAGAAATTTACTATATGAATGTATGATTTGTACATGTTAGGGTTTGTTTGAGATTTTCAAAAATTATATATGTTTGTAATTTGATGAAATTGATTTCGATTTTGTAACATAGATGTTTTGTAATGAAAATAATAGCTTATTTAATGGGAACATTTTATATTTTATCAATTTTATTGTTGAGTTTAAAACTTTGGTAAACGTGGAGGAGTTTGAATCAATGTAAATAATTGATAATGATATAAAAGCACTATTAAAATAAATTGAATAAGTTTGAGTTAAACCAATGTTAGATAATTTATTTAGTTCACATAATTTATTATTACATGTTGTCATTAATATTCTATATAGGTTTGATATAAGTAATGGATAATCGTTCATGGATTTATAAAGTTTCATCTAAAAGGTTGCAGAGGATGAAATATTGTAATAGGATTAAGGGTTTTATTAATTACACACTATCTAACCCAAGAAATATTAGTAAAAATGGTATTAGATGTTCATGAAAGATGTGTAAAAATTAAAAGTCTATCGATCCAGATGTTGTAACGATGCATTTTTTTACCAAAAAAGGTATTTGGAGAAATACTTGCTTTGGTTTGCACATAGAGAACCATATGTTCCATATGAGACCATGGTAAAAAAGATGGTTGGTTCAACTTCTAGTTCTAGCAACATGCATGGAGTTGTAGATGACAATAGTAATTCTTATAGGAATATGGTTATAGATGTTATGAGAATGAATCAGGGTTATACAAGTGAATGTTCAATTATAGATGAAGAACCAAATGGAGACATAACCAGGTGTTTTGATCTTTTGAAAGATTTTAACAAACCATTATAGGATAAGTGCCCAAATTATAGTAAATTACTTATTGTTGCAGAGGTGTTCATCATCAAGTCAGATTATTGGGTGAGTAAGGCTGGTTACAACAAGATTTTCAAATGGACGAGAAACATTTTACCTTAAGGGAATAGGCTAAAAGAGAACTTATATGCTGCTAAATTCATGATGAAACCCCTTGGCCCATGATACCAGAAAATAGACATGTCTAAATTTTTGCATGTTGTATTATCTTGAAAATGCAGATTTGACCGAGTGCAGAACATGTGGGCATGCTCATTATAAAACTTAGAATTGGTAGGGAAAGTACTCTTGTTGTATATAGAAAACTTAGATACTTCTCCATCACTCTTAGACTGCAAAGGTTATTCATGTCTTCAAAGACTACTGAAAACATGACATGTCATCATTCATATGATGCAATTAATGGGGTTATGGTGCGCACCCTTTTGATGATGAAGACTGAAAACATTTTAATAGGGTGTATCCTTAATTTTTAATGAAATCAAAGAACGTATGTCTTTGGTTATGTATAAATGGATTCAATCTATTTGGGTCATTTATTGCTCCTTATTCTTGATGGCCAATGATACTCATAGTTTAAAAGTTACCATCAAGGATGTGTATAAGACCGGAGTTCATATTCTTATCTATGGTCATGTCGACCCTAATAGTCCGGATGAGAATATAGATATTTTTCTTTGAGCATTGATTGATGAGTTGAAGCAATTATAGTCCTCTAGGACTTTGAGTTATGATGTCTCGAGGAAATAGACTGTTTAGGTGAAGGCAGCTTTGAAGTGGACTATCAATAATTTTCTTGTGTATGGAATGGTTTATGATTAGAGCTCGTATGGAAAATTAGTATATCCATACTATATGGAAAATAACAAGGTCTTCACCTTAATAAATAGTGGCAAAGCATTTTTTTTTATTGTCATTGGCGATTCTTACCAATGGATCAGTAGTGTAGAAAGAACATAAAAGACTTTTTTTCTAATAGAGTGAAAAGAGATGTTTCACCGCCAATACCATCGAGTGAAGAATTGTATGATGTGGTATTGCAGTACTATGATATTGTGTTTGGTTGTCATTCTAGTAAGCAGAAGTTTCCTAGTTTTGGTGCAACTTAGAATTTGAGAAAATAAAGTGTTTTCTAAGAGCTTTCTTATTAGAAGACTAATCACATCTGCTATAATCTTAATGTCATGCATATTGAAAAGAACATGTTTGAAAACATCTTTAAAACGGTTATGAACATGAAAGGGATGACAAAGGAAAAAATTAAAGGCTAGAATGGATATACCTTTGTTTTGTCATCGTAAAAATATGGAGTTGGTTTATGATGGCTCACAAGTCGCAAAGCCCAAAGCCAAAGCCAATTTCACTTTAAACAAGAATGCATAGTTACTTGCTTACCAATGGCTTGAGAGCATTTGTTTTCCTTATGGACATGCTTTGAACATATCTAGATTGGTGGATTTGAAGGATTGCAGATTACATGGAATAAAGACTTATGATTGTCATGTGTTTATGCAAACATTCATTCCACTTGCTTACCGAAATTTATTGTCAAAAGGTATATAAGAAACACTAACAGAGATCAGTCAACTCTTTAGAGATGTATGTTTTAACAAATTATATACCCAACACATGGAGAGGCATAAAATGAATATCATCTAAACAATATTTAAACCTGAGATGATATTCTATCCATTGTTCTTAGACTCAATAGAGCATCTGCTTATATATTTACAGTTTGAGGTCAACGTTAAAGGCCTTGTACATTATAGATGAATGTATCCATTTGAGAAAATAGGGATTACACATGTATCCTAATTAAATTTCTATTGTCTTTTTTTAATTCAAAACCTTCATTTAATTTTATGCAAATACTTATTCAACTATAAGAGAAAATTAAAAAATAAGGCGTATGTTGAGGCTTCAGTATACGAGTCTTCCATTATTAAAGAGATCTCAATATTTATCTCGTATTATTTCGAGTCTCACTTGAGAGCAAAAAACAACTGTGTTACGAGTCATGATGATAGTGGGGAAGTGCTTTCGAGTAGAAACTTGTCAATAGTTTCTCATCCTGGATGACCTATACCATAAAATATTGTGAGGGGAAGATACTTAATAGAAATTGAATTCAAACATGTATGTAATTCTGTGTTATTTAATTGAGATGAACTAAGATATTTTATTTAGTAAGTATAATAATTAACAATTTTCAAAAAACATTTCTCTTATAATATCATAAACTGATAGATTAAATAATTCTTCGTATACAATATTATTAATTTTTACTATCCAAAAAATCACAGCTAACTGAATTTCAAATCTTTTTATTACAAAATGAACAATTTTTCACATGGTTCAAAAAACATGTAAAAATTATTTAATTATTCTTATCTCTTAAAGTACTTAATTTTAATTATGTATTTCTTGTTAACTATCAATGGTTATAATTCTTGTACGAGGTTTATCAATTAAAAGGGAATGCTAGTGTTACTTTGAATTTACTAAGTCTAGGTCCTAAACGAAAGGTCAAGTGTTATAACAAGTATTTTATCAATGGACATGTTTTCCATATTAAAGAGTATGGTTATGATAGAAAGACATATAAAAGTGGAGTTTGTGTTAAGTGATCGACTTTTAAAGAGTTTGAAATTGGCTATTATAGGAAGTTAGAAGAGCATTGAATTGAAATATCATAGTGAGCAAAATAGACTTTTTTTATTCAAATGTTATTGGTATGATACCACCGACAGAGGAATCATAATAGATCTCCATCATGGTTTAGTCGAAATTAATACAAAGGCTAGACTTCATTATGTTGACGATGTCTTTATTTTCACAAAGCAATGTCAGCAAGTTTATTACATATATACTCTTTCTTTTTTAAATGATCATTCGAGAGTTAATTGAAGTAATTGTAGGAGATGATATCTTTAAACTTGATGAGTTAATTAATCCATATCAAGTTGCTCCGTCTATCAACTTAAAAGAAAATTCAAATTTTTGCATCACTGAGAATACTTTTATTGATGTTGATGTTAAGGACTTAATGATATTTTAAGAACCAACAGACATACATGAGTCAATGAAGATGATGATAATAATGAAATCAATGTAGAAAATTATGATGGAGATAACGATGATGAAATTGATGAAGAAGAAGACAATTCTGATTAATTTGTAAATTATTAATGTGTAATGAAATTAACTATAATGTAATATTTCTGGATGTTCCTTCACAATGACGTGAATTTATTATTACATGACAAGGAATGTAATATTTTTGTGATTTTTTTGTTATACATAGAATTGGTATTATTGTGCTATGATTTTGGTGTGTTTGCAAATGAATAGAAAAGAAATACAAATATAATTTGAACAAAGAAATTGTTTTATACCGATGGAATTACTGACGAACTAAGTTCATCAGAAAATTCCAGTAAGAAAAAATTGCATACATTGTCATTAAGACATACAAATAAAATCATTGACAAATAAAATCCATTGGTATATTCCAGAGAGTTGGAAAAAAAATTACACTCCATGCCACTAGAACATACAAATGGAATCATCAATGGATTAAGTTTGTCGGTATATTCCAAAGAATTTGAAAAAAATTACACTCTATTGCCACTATAACATACAGAAGGTATCACCAACAAATTAAATTTATTGGTATATTCTAGAGAATTGAAAAAAACATTACACTCCCATGTCATTAGCTATTACAGATGAAATAATCAATAGACTGAAATTTTATCAATGATGTTTTGGGGGGTCTCTGTAAAATTTCAGGTTTAATTAAAATTTTAATTTTTTTAACACATACAAAATTACTAATGCAAAGTAAAAAAAAAATAATTTTTTAATTATCCATCAAGAATTTTATTTGTAAGAAAATCCCTAATTAAAATATTAGAATCCCTAATTTCATAACAAAAGTTCATCTTCTTCCTTTCTCATTCTCTTCCTCTCTACAATTTCTTCCTCTCTTTATGTTTTCTTCATTTCTTCTCTCTCTATCAAGTTCTCTCATTCATCACTCTTATTTTCTTCCTCTTTTACTCTATGCCAGGTAAAATCTCTAACCCTTGCTTTACTTTTTTATTGCTAGGTTGGTGAATTGATGGGTTAACTAATTGCTTTTTTTTCTCTCTCGATAGCTTCCCCTCTCAATCTCAGCCAGCAAGGTCTTCAACCAAGTAAATATCCTTTCTTCTTCCTTTTATTTGTCGAAACAAAATCTATATTGTTTTGATAGAAATTATTTCTGAGTTTTGGTTCTTGTTTGAAATGGTACCAATTGCCTTTGGGTTTTGATTCTTAATACCATATCAATTTGTATTATTAACAACTACTTTGTTGGTTGTTGTGTGTTGGGTTTTGATGTTTTTACTTCAATAGTTTTGGGTTTAGGGTTTTTAGACTTAAATTTTTGCATTTTTTATTTGGATATTTTTGTTTTATGAGGTTTGGTTAATTTAATGTTATGTTGTTAAGGTTATTTCATGTTGGATAATAAATGTTAAATGCCTATTAAATATTTTTCATAGTTTCAAATTTGTATGGTGTGTTTCTTGAGAAATGTTATATTATAATGAATTTGTGTGGTGTATTTATTGAGAAAATGTTAAACATTAATCAAAATAAGCTTTCTATTAAGTTTAATTTATTTTTAAAAAATTAATTTAGTTGTTTATGTCAATTCTTAATAAATAGGCACCTAAGACACAGACAGTCTCTCTTGATGCAGGCTCATCAAGTGCAATGGCACAATGCAGAGAAGGGGTTTGTTCAGAGTGGGAATTATTTACTAAGAAGTACATTGCCCAGTAGAGCCTGACCACTCAATGTAAATTTATTTTTCTTTCATACACTATTAAAAAATAATGAATAGTTAATAATTTTTGAAAACTTAATTTCAATTAACGAATGCAATTTCAGGTTTATAAATATTAAGGTTACCCGCGTGATAACATCAGCAATGAAATTATCGATGGAAGTGCCATTATTTTGATAGTCAGTCAGTCAGGTTTCCAAGAATCTTGAATAGAAACTCATGATTGGTGCATGATTCAGAAATTTCAGGGTTAGTATATAATTAAATAGTTTTTTATTATGTTAATTCAATTAGTTTATTAATTTTAATGAACTAATTCTTTTATAAATTTGACTAGGATAAGGCTAACAATGTTGTTGCCAGAACGGTTTGAGAGAATCATAACGCAACTAGGTAAAATTGAATACTCAATGTTATATTTTTTTATTTAAATGTTAAATTTTTATTTTTAATTTATTAACTGATAATTCATTTTACTATATAGGTTGTGTGATTTTTTATATGAGGCATAAAAAAAGCCCAAAAATATGCTAAAGAAAGAGATCTTCCAGGCTAGAGATATATGACAGTTTGGAGGGATTTTAGACTTCCGCACATCTTTGAGGCTACATGAGAAGAATACATTCAAGTGTTTCATAGGGTGGTCACAATCCGATACGAAAAACCTAAACTTGAGGATTCACAATTCTATTACCATGTATAATAGTGAATCCATTATGTTTGTTTTGCATGCAAAGTGGATGAAAAAATTCTTTTTTATTAGATCTATTTAAAAAAATGATGTTTTATTATTAATATATTTAACTAACAACAGTTTTCTCTTATAAGCTACGGTTCTTGGACGCGAACCAAGACTAATGGAGTTTTTTTGTAGAAACTCACATGTAAAATGATGACCGTTGGAAAATGGATGGATAGTTGAGCTCGGAAGTTCGTGGAATGTTAAATTTCAACGGTTTGTTTTTGAGTTATTATTTTTTTAATTTGTTCACTTTTTTTCAAGAAACATATAACACTGAATTGCAGTAGAGATATAGGGACAATCATTTGATCCATCAAAAAATCAATTTGGATTTGTGGTTGTAGGCAAGATCGACCGATGGACCCGATAGAAATCAGGTTTACGCTATATCAAACACTACGGCCAAGGAGTTATGGACGGCCCGAAGTGTTTCAATTGTTGGATGCTCTTAATCGGTTCCAACCACTCAATCTCCAGAGTCCCAAGTGATTTTAAACCAACAAGTTAAAGATCAGACGGCCTACCTTGCTGCTAAGACAGAACAACTTACTGCCGAAATGGTCAAAGTCCAACGATTTTACATGGAGGTGAAATCATACATGGGTGGTATATGTGCTCCCCCTTATCGCCGCTCAATCCCAACAAAGACCCACCTCCTCTCATTCTCCAACTCCTCTATTCTAGATGAATTGTATTTAAACTGATAAATTTTTAAATATGTAATAAATATTTGATTTTTTATTTTATTTTTATTTCTTTTAATTTTTTTCTACGTTGTTTACTAGATTTTTAAATATATATATATATATATATATATATATATATATATATATAAACAACTTACTGAAGGGCTTTTAGATGGAATAGGTCCGTTGGTATATTTCAGATAGTTGGAAAATACTTGCTGAAAATTCCACTGACACTATTTAATCACCGACATAATTCATCCTTCAATAATTTAGACAGAAATCCCTAATGGAATTACAAACAAACTTTTTGCTGGTGGTATGCTATATTCATCGATAGGAATCCTGATGGAATGATGCCAAAAAAATTTTTGTTTGGCATGTTTTTTTTTTTTGTAAATCAATCGGTGATTATATTACCGATGGAATGTGGACAGAATAGAAATCACCAACGATAAGTTTTTTAATGAATAATAACCATCTGTGATCCTGTCAGTAAAAATCATGCCGACAAAATCAGTATCTAGCTATTAATGAAATATTTCGTTTGTACACTGCAGAATTATGGTTTTGCAAGCAGTGTTATTAAATTTGTATCATATTGTTGTCTAACTAGAAACTTGATTATTCAGTAATTTAGTCTAAGTCGAAGTCCTTGACAAAAAAAAAATTGTGTTACACTAGTTAAGTAGAATCCTTGTTAAATTAGATAGTTAGAATTTTTATTAGATTATGATTGTTAGAGGTTGTAATCTCCCTATAAATATATAAATATAAGGGTTAATGTACTATGAATTAAAAGAGAGAAAGAATTGAAGAGTGTTGAATATTAATAAATAAAGCTTAGAAGCTTACATACTTTGTGTTTCAGTGTTTTTAATAATTGGTATTAAAGCTTAAATTAAATATTATCAATGGACTAACCGACGGATTGACCGATGAAATTATTCTGATGGTAACGCCGTCTACAATTCTGTCGGTAGAAATGTCACGTCACCGTATTATTTTTCTTCTTGAATCTCACTACAATACCCTTCGTAATGTCATCGATATATACCGACGGAAGTTTTCCATCGACATATTCACAGATGAATTTTATCGTCGGATTAATTATGTTAGTAATGTTGTCTCTAAAACTTACACGTCATTGTATTGTTTGATTTTTTTATTCTTTATTTTTCCACTGCAATTCCCTTTGTACATACCATGGGAATATTTATGTTGGTGTTTACCAATAGATTTAGCAATGGAAATTTTAGTCAGTAAATATCACCGTAATATACCGACAGAAAAATTCTATCAGTATTTCCGTTTATATTTGCTAATTTTTATGGTAGTAATTATTGATCACATGAGAGACAGGAGCATAGGACAGAAAGTTATTGATCCATCCAAGGATCAATTAATCAATGCGTAACCATTTTACTACAGCGGGGTTCCAAGTTACAGTACTATCAGTGGAAGCAACAGCTGCAGCTGTACAAGGAAATTCATTCGTGACGTAGCCCAGGAGCCCATATCTACGTAAAATGGGAACAACTTGTGCTTTCCATGAGAGGTAATTTGTAGAGGCTAATTTAATTAAAATGTCTGGTAGATGAGTTTTGAAAGAGTACAAATCGAACGGGCCTGCTCATCCACAGAAGGAATCTGAGAGAAAGTCGAGGAGGAAGACATGTTTGACGAAGGTCCTCTCGTGTAAAGCTCTGATACCACGTAAAAATGAGTTAAAACTGGCATGCCTTATGCATGGCTTGTATTTCATTTACATAGAGTTTACAGGATACAAAAACAGTGGTATGTAGTTGGACAAGAGATAAGAATGAAAACTATATAGTTGTGACAGAGTCCTACTGTCAATGTTATTTACAGTAACGTATGCTTAAAATAAGAAGAAATCAACAGCTGTTGCAGGAGAGATACGAGGAGAAGATCATAATTTATAGGAGAGATCGGAAGACAAACATCGTGGATTGTGGAGAATCACGATTGATATGTCTCTACAGTATTATCTTACCGTCCAGTCTAATTCAAATCTGTAATCATCACATGTAGGATGAACAAAACTTTTGTGGAGGACAAGTTGGTGTACGATATATGTGCCCAAGGCCCACATTTTCATTAATCGATACTTTTGTTTCTGGTTGCTTGTGGTTCTTTCTTATTATTCTGATAGCTATAATACAGAAAAGGTGGCCTTTTTTTGTCGTGAGGCCATACAGGCATGCCATAATAAAATGTCAACAGACAAGGTGATCAGCTTTCCAACCAGAAGCCTTGAGAGTGCTAGCGTGCAGCTTTTTTAATGCATGTTATGGCTATGTTAGCCCCCAGAGTTCTTAGCGGCCAAAACCACAGCGCCTCGGAAAGTTATTTTGGCTTTTAAGCGTTATAGTAGGCACTAATATTCTATAATTTATGGACTCCCATCTGATTTGCCATTCCTCCGATCGCTAAATTAAGATTTCCAAGTATATGCTATATGCTTTGGAATATGACTCTACTGTCTAGCTGGTTTGTTTACTATGTGGGAAAAATATGCATAGAGTGAATCTTGCGGGGTGATTTGCAAATACAGATGGAATCAGTACAAGAAATACAGCAGGTATAAAAAAAGATAAAATTTTATTGAAAAATTAAGAACTAAACTACAAGAATCCTAATTCATATTTTTATTACTCAAGATTTTCTCCTGAATATTGCAGCTTTTCTACATCTCTTATATACTGGTAAAAATATCAAAAATAAAGCTGAAAAAAATTAAAAAAATTATAAACTAAATAGAAAAAATAATTTAAATATTCTATAAATATATTAATATAATCTAAATATATATTTTGAATTAGGTTTGGGTATATTTTTTTTTACAATATTAATACCTTACTCTTTCCTCTTTGAATAAAATAACTATTCAAAAATTATTTATTTATTCAGGTCGGGTCGGGTCGGGTCGGGTCGGGTCAGTATCCATTCATATTAAGTTGTCATCTCTGCTTTTTTTTCGTTTTGGAATTGTCCTTGAGTTATATAAAAATATAATTTTAATTTTTCATAACAACGTTTTAAAAAAAATGAAATTTTAATGGTGAACTAATTTTGAAAAATTTTATCAATTTCCAGAAATCTTTCTATTATATCCTTATATTACTCGAATTTAATTTTAGAATAAAAAATATAACTTTAGCTATTCAAATGAATAACCTGACTAAAGATCGACGTATTGAAGAATTAGATGTTATACCAGAACATAATAGCACAATTAGAAACGTAGATATGTATTGAAAAATTGTGGGATTATATAAAGATAAATTGAGTTATTTTCCAATAAATATCATTGTATCATAACATATACAAAAAAGATAACCCTCTCTTTCAATTCTATATCCCTCAATTTAGTGGGTCTTCTGATGCACCAAGACAATCATTCATCTTAATTAATCTTTTTCCTAATTTAATAAATCTTAAATCACATAAATACAAAATCTACAACTTTTATATATTAGTAACGTATAAATTTAAATTTTTTTTTGGAATTCCAAAAATCTCGTTAGATGGATCTAGATTCATTCAAAGTTTATACGAAGATATATAATTACATGAACATCATATATTTTTCTTAGCTTTGAATAATTGCTTTAAGGTTGGGTTGTCGCAAACCACAAGTCGTCCAAGTGTCCAGCTTCTAATGATAATCTACATGAGCCATCAATGAAAAATCTCTTAAACCCTTTTAGAAGAAAGGGATTATTATACCTTTGAATGCTAACTATTTTCTTTTGTATTTCAAGTGTTTCTATAACTAACGTAGTTTTTCTGTATGTACACAAAATAAGAAGCATGGTATTCTAATTATAAGAAAACCTGAAAATTCTATAAATGGTAAAATATCAATTTTTTCCTTAAATAATATTACATATATTATTTTAGGATAATATTAATTTTTAGATCTAAAATTGTAATTCATGTATTAATTACATTCTATTTTTTAATTTTTAAAACTTATTTACAATCAAGTGATACTTTATTAATCATTCCATTTTAGTTTTTGAAGAATGATTCTTATGTGTGTAACTCATTCAGTTCTCTAATAAGTTAACACAAATATAAATCATAATCCAAACAAAATAGGATTAAATAAATTAAACAATTTAATTTCTTATTAATTCAATAATTGATTGATTTATATTTGAAGATCAAATACAACGTCTAGCAACTTGTCATGATCTCCCAAATAGTAGAAAAGTCATAAATAGCTTAACTTAATATTTTAGTGACTAGTTTCTCAGTATAATTATTATCCATTCATCAAGAATGTTTTGATATAGACATTATAGTATGGAGTATATCTGCTTTGTTAAATTATTTTTGTTCTCGACACTATAGTCATTGATTCTTTGAATAAGATTTGAAACTCTTTTCAAATTTCATTCCACCTTAACTAATAATTTCAAAATCAATATTATTTGAGAACAAATTGAACATTATTCCTAATTCACCTAGGGTTTTAAATCTTCTTTTAATTACTCAAATATCTTAATATAGTTTATGTTAAATCTAATACCTGCTCATTTATTATCCTTGATATGTAATTTTCATGCGAGTCAGTTTAGTATACATGTCGTCTAACAAGTATCTACATATTAACTTCAAATATCTATCATACTTCAGTTTATGAGAGCAATTATTTCCTTTCATAAAGAAATGAACATAAAATATATTGATCTCATTAGCTCTAATTAATGTTCAATCTTAATAGAACATTGACCATGAATATTTAGAAAAAAAATGTTTTAATGCAATAAAAATCTCATAATTATAACAACTTTATAATTTTCTATACAAAACATTTGTGTCTCATGAACTTTATCTTTACTCTAAACTCATTAATCAAATTTAGATTCATTAATAAAATATAAATGAATATTAAAGGTAAAAAAAATCTTTATTAATAATAAATATGTTTTACATGAATAAAAATAGTGTTGCATGTAACAAACCAATTGATTACAGGGCATATTCACTAACATAAATAACCCTTGGAGATTGGTTGAGTGGTTGAAGAGGTTTGTTCTTTTTTCTTGACTTCTTAAATTCAAATCTTACAGCTAGCATCCAAAAGAATTTATTAAATTTCTCTATGTTAAAAAATAATATATAAGTATTATTGGTAGCTTACTTAATAATTTAAATTTTTTAATCGTGAAGAAATTTTGATAAAGTATAAAAGTGTTAATAACTATGCGGTCAAGAACTCATCTTAGTTTCTCTAATAAAATTAAGCATAATATAGTGATGAGCTTGTATAAATTTTAAATTTAAATAGCTTTTACTTAAATAATTATTCTAAAAAATAATATAAAATTATTTTTATATCCTCACCTAATAAATTTTTTTATTAAACTAATTTTTTAAAACTCTAAATGCATCAAGTCAAAATGTGAAGGACGCACCTTTCAAATAATCCGGAAAGAAAAGAGAAAGTAGTTTATATCAACTTACAAGATTGCCCGAAAACATCTCTTCGTTGAATAATAATAATAATAATAATAATAATAATAATAATGAAGGAAAAAAAAAGTTTAAAAAAAAAAAAAGAGGTGATAGAAAAAAGTAAACAAAAAAATTATCTTGCACTGTCCATCTTCAGCTCAGCCCAATACAACGAAAATTTGACCCCTCCCTTATACGCGTCCA
>Ga0325400_1003092_pt1 | contig 14884 bp, 7 predicted proteins | sample PopdelMetagenome_2_FD_205662 | JGI IMG/M metagenome (GOLD analysis project Ga0325400, IMG submission 205662) | Populus deltoides microbial communities from Bellville, Georgia, United States - Xylem-PdKOR-R1 | ecosystem: Host-associated > Plants > Phyllosphere > Stem > Wood/Secondary xylem... | reverse complement strand
CTAAAAATCCCAAAAAGAATTAATCAACTCAAAAGGACAATGCTAATTAGGGTCGGATATTTTCGGTTCGGTTCAAACAAAATTAGACCGCGTTCTTGGTAAATGATGGTTTGACTGACAGACAACAGCACCTGTGATGATGAATGTGTTGGTGGCGGTTTATTCAAAGGTGGACTGGTGGAGATAATTACACTACGTGGAAAGTGTACTGTATATCTCGCTCACACCGAAAACTTGACTAATCCAGGTACCCAATCCCAAAGCCTTTCTATTTTTGTATTTTAGAAGTATTTAAAAAACAATTAATTTTTTTATTTTAAATTAATATTATTTTATATTTTAAAATTATTTTGATCTACTAATATTAAAAATAATTTTTAAAAAATAAAAAAAATATTATTTTAATATATTTTCAAATAAAATATATTTTAAAAAATAACCATAATTATATTTTTAAACACCTTTATATATATACAGTTGAAGATTAATACATTGACAAATTTTACTACACATTTTCTTACATAACATTTTAATTTTTTTATTAATGTATATTAAAATTAATATATAGTTTTAAAATTAAAAAATATTTAATTTATCATCTGAATCAGTCCCTTAAAATCCAAAAAAAAAATACCTCATTAATATATTGATGAATTATGTTTATTTAATAAACTCATAAGCCTTTTTCTCTTTCAAAATCAGTGTAGAAAGTGTCGTCAATTTTTGACAAATTGGACCAATTGTCAGGCTTTTTAACAAATTGGATCAATTGTCGGCTTCTCGATTAATTTCATCAATTTAATATTTTTAATTTATTGATAAGGGATACTATCAAGTCAATTTACACATCAGTTAAGTTTCGGTATCTATTTATTTTTACATTTTAAAAACAATTTAAAAATATTTAAATTTTTATTTTTATTTTTTTTATTTTAAATTAATATTATTTTTAGTATTTTTAGATCATTTTAATACATTAATATCAAAAATAATTTTTAAAATATAAAAAATATCATTTTAATACATTACTAAATAAAAAAATACTTTAAAAAACATATTAAAATCACATTTTCAAACAGTTTTTATAACTACAATCAAACCATGTTAAAAACGCACCACAATATCAAATATATTTTTGAAAAATTAATAAATTAATAGTACAATTTAAAAAAAACAAATCTTTTAAAATTTAGTTGTGTTTCAGTTTTTGATATAGTTTGAGAAAATATACTTTTGGATTAAATAAAAATCTTATTAATAATAATAATAAAAAAATTATCCCTATATATAATATAACAAAAATAACAGCCTTCGTGTCAAATTTTTTTTCAAATCTCTTTCTTTTCCTTCTGTCCCTTCTCTCCCTTCCCTTCTCATTTAGGGTTCCGTAACCAATAAAAGCCAATATGCATTGTACATGCTTACTGTATACTATAGAAGTATTATATTAAAGATAAAGATTTTTTTTTTAAAACATATTTTAATTTATTTAGAGATATTTAAGATTACGATAGAAAATATTTTTTGGTTATTAAGTTCATGTTTGATCAATAATTTTTAGTCTTTAAATGTTTTAATGCATATATCGATACATTAAGTATGCTGTGATAAGAATAAATGTATTTATGAATTTTTACAATATTCATTAATATTTATTAATAAACATTCATTAATTATGAACATAAAACACTCATGAGTTATGGATATTCATAAATTATGAACATTAATAAATATTATTTATATTAATTAATAAATATTAATAAATTAGGAGTAATTAATGTTTTGGTTATGAAGTCTTATAAATAGGTGACTTTTGGTTTTCTAAGTCTTCTTCTTCTATTCTTTCTTTCTATTCCATCTTTTCAAAGTAGTGATATTGGAATCATATGATATTTATTGAAAAAAAGATTTTTTTTGAACCAAATAAAGAATAATAAAGTATTTTCATTATAGTTTAATCTAAATTAATTATAATTAAATAAATATTTTTATATTTTAGATATTATTTCATTAAATCAATTTATTTTTGGATGAGATTCTTGATTTATTATATGAAAATAACCATTTCATTAATTTTTCTATGTGAACTAGTATCCCATTCCCATTGAATTGAATTCTCCAATTCAATCGCGTGCGTTGACAAAATTACTTCCTCCTAGAATCCCATTCCCATTGAATTGAATTCTCCAATTTCTAGGCAACGACACGTTCATGAATGTGTCTTGTTTTATTGTCTTTTTTATTTTTTAAAGTATTTTTTATTTTAAAATATATTAAAATAATATATTTTTTAATTTTTTTAAATTTATTTTAGATATCAAAACAATCTTAAAACACTAATAATAATTAATCTAATATAAAAAAATTTCAAAAATTTTAAAAATCTCCGGTTAAACCATTAAAATAACCAAAACAGCAAAACTAAAAATCCCAAAAAGAATTAATCAACTCAAAAGGACAATGCTAATTAGGGTCGGATATTTTCGGTTCGGTTCAAACAAAATTAGACCGCGTTCTTGGTAAATGATGGTTTGACTGACAGACAACAACACAATCACTTGAATCTTCAAACCGATCCAGAGGCATTCTTTTTTGTTTTTGGTTCTTCTTTCTCTCTTGCATAATACGTAAAAAAAAAATGGTAAAAAACCAAGCATAATACAAATAGATATATTTAGAACGAAGTACAAACCATTTTTTTAAGATTAAAATGAATTTTTTTTTATGTTTTCAGATTGTTTTAATATGCAGATATCAAAAATAATTTTTTAAAAGCAAAAAAATTTTATTTTAATGTATTTATAAGTAAAAAACAGTTTAAACCGCCACTATTATCAAATTTATTTTATACTAGGATTAGTTTTGGGTTACACCAATTGAGTTCGGTTTGATTTAGTCCGATCGGTGAACTTAATTTTTAGTTAATTTTTTTTTTTAATTTTTTTGATTGCGTGGTTGTTTCTCACCCCCACGATAATCACACATATAAAGAAGAAACGGCTGATAGTTTGTTCCGAAAGTGTTTTTTTTTTTCCTCTATATTTGGTCAAAAATCCAGACACCACTCCCTCGCTCCCAGTATTAACTGAAACTCCTACGTTTATTGAGGGAAAGAAAACATCAAAAACAGAAAAGAAGTTTTCTTGGCTAAAATACGCATTAACTTTTATAGCCCTATAAGACATTTTCAACTTCAGTCCCCGTAGTTTAGAATCTTTTTAAACCTTACTGATATAATATTTTTCAATATTGAACAATAATCTAAAAGATAGGTCCAATGTAAGGTTTCTGTTTGTTATTATGTTTTTAAAATGCTTTTCAAAAAATTAAAATTTTTTTATTATTTTACTTCAAATTATTTTGATGTGTTAATATAAAAAATGATTTTTTTAAAAATAAAAAATATTATTTTGATGAATTTCAGAATAAAAAATACTTTGAAAAGCAACCAGTACCATATTCCCTAACACCCCTTCAAGGTTTACGGGGATAGGGGTTATATTGAAACTTTTTGAAAGTTAATATTAAGAAATTTAGGAAACTTAAAGGATAGAAATGAAACATTATTGAAACTATAGGAGTCAAAATAAAGCTTATGCAAGATTGTAACCGGTTCTTTATTCTCTTTATAACCTTAATTATTATTTTTTGTATTTAAGAACTGACTTGTAAATACACGTAGTCTGTCCATCTCCCTTTCTTCTTCTGTTTCTACAACAGGTTTATTCTGTTTCTTGATTCCTTCAATGGCAAACTAATGAATTTGAAGTGTTAGTATTGTCTCTTTCCTTGTTCTTTGCTGTTGTTGTACGGGTCCAGCTGTGTTTCCGTGTGCCATGCCCTTTAAGTAATTCTTTCTTTCCGTTGAGAGATTTTTATGGGGTCTTTCATTGATGCAAATCTTGAGTTCCCTCTTTTGGGTTTTGCTTCTTATTTTGTGTTCTCTGTAAAGAAAACTGATGCTAATATTAATAAATAAATAAATGATGGTAGTTGTTGATGTGCTATCTACGATACAAAAATGGTCTTTTTTATTGATAGTTTTATTCAAGTTAACTTGGTTGTCAACTGTGAATCGAATCTTTTTTTTTTTTTTGGATTTAGGATCTATAATGAGATTATTTGCCAATATTTTAGCATGTTTGAGACCTAATAAAAAAAATATATATTTAGTTGCCAATAACTTTCTTGATTATTTAACACTGATTAAGAAATGAAGAATTTTCAGCTAATTGTTTAATCTTTATTTGATTTACTGTTTCATTTTGGCCGATTTTATTGATGCATCGTTTCCATCTCTTGAGTATATTTTAGTTCTCTATCATTTGATTCATGTTGTGAAGCTTTTTGATTGTATTACGCAAGCGACAAGGTGATTCTCATGGTTTGCTCTGTTGTTGTTTGTTGATCTGGCAGCTTATACTGGTCAAGGTCCAGGGTTCGGAATTTTTTGAGGAAAATCCCTATCGTAGTATACAAGGGGATATTGTTTATTGTTCAACACCAATTTGTTGTTTTTGTCGAGTGAGCAAGCACAAGTTGGGATGTGAAGATCACTCACCGGAACCCATGATAAGGTCTTTCAATGGGGTCCCTAAACGTGGAGAAGAAATGGGGTTTCCCTCTTGTCATAAGCTCTCTCATATGTCTATTCCTTTTAGCAACTTGTTTCAACATGGGTCTTGTTTCTTCACTGCATACAATCAATCAAATCTTCAACATTTTCCCATTTCGAACCAACCAGACAACTCAAGGTTACGCTGAAAAAAAAGTCTCCCTATCTCCTTCCCCTCCTCTCCCTTCCAAGATCCCTCGATTTGCTTATCTGGTTTCTGGGTCTAAAGGTGATTTGGAAAAGCTCTGGAGAACTCTTCATTCGCTTTACCATCCCCGGAACGAATATGTTGTTCATCTGGACCTTGAGTCCTCAGCAGAGGAAAGATTGGAGCTTGCATCGCGAGTGGAAAAGCATCCGATTTTCTCAAAGGTTGGAAATGTTTATATGATCAGCAAAGCCAATATGGTTACCTATAGAGGACCCTCCATGGTTTCTAATACGCTTCATGCTTGTGCAATTCTTCTCAAAAGGAGCAAAGATTGGGATTGGTTTATCAATCTCAGTGCTTCTGATTATCCTCTTGTTACTCAAGACGGTTAGTCTGTGATTTTAATTGTATATGAAACTCTGTTCTTTTTTTTCTTTTCTTTTTTTTGCGGTTGAGTGGATAGAGGAAGGTTGTAGTGAATGGTTGAAATATCTTTCTGATTATTTAGCTTTTAATATGCAGATCTTATTCACACATTTTCAACTATAAACCGAAATCTAAACTTTATTGAGCACACAAGTCAGCTGGGCTGGAAAGCGTAAGCACTCTCTCTCTCTCTCTCTCTCTCTCAATCTTAATCTGTTTCCAGTGAGTGATCTGATATCTGATGTGGTGTTTAGGGAGAAACGAGCAATGCCTTTGATTGTGGACCCTGGTCTTTACTCGGCAGCTAAAGCAGATATTTACGGGGCCACGCCACAGAGATCTTTGCCAACAGCATTTAAATTATTCACCGGTTAGTATCAGAATTAAGATTTCTTTTCTTTCCACGGACACTTGCAGGTAAGGTTGATTGTTGATGTGTAATTCCTGCAAAGGAATAAATAAATTCAAATTAGGTTTGAATTGTTGAAATCTGCAAATTTTAACAATTCTGCTGGAGCTTACTCAGTTTGTAAATGAATTTATCAGTGAACTCTGTTTCTTTGATAGAGTTTAAGTCTGTTTAATGGCAAATGCAATTTGCAACTTTCAACTGGAAGCTAAAATTTTTCTTGCTTTTGGGTTTCCACTGGAAATAAGTGGAAGATGAAAGTGCATTCTGTAACTAACTAGTTTGTAGTTTCATGCTGTACAAGTTCCCTTTTCTATATTCTTCAATTGCATGTAATTTATAAAAACTGAAAGAGTTAAAAGCTTTGTGCATTGATTACAACTACAGTTTAATCTGTTGGGTTAAGAGATTATTTGATAACTGCTGGAGGTATCTCTTTCACAGGCAGGCATCGTTATGTTCTTTTTTTCAATATAACAAACCAATGGTGTTTAATTGAGTCAACTATTTTGTAATATCCAGAACAGGATTCCAATTGCAGCCTTTGCTTTGCTGAAAACTAAAGTCCTGAATTCTGGTTATTGTTAGATTTCAATGGCTTCCAACATGTACTTTGCTACTGAAACACTGAAAATGTTAGCAACTATGAAGACCTGCTGTACTGCATTCAGCTGAACTTAAATGATTTCCACTTGTTTCTGCAGGTTCAGCATGGATGGTTCTCACACGGTCATTTGTTGAATACTTAATTTGGGGCTGGGATAATCTACCAAGAACCTTGTTGATGTATTACACGAACTTTGTTTCCTCACCTGAAGGATACTTTCACACAGTAATATGCAATGTACCAGAGTTTGCTCAAACTGCAGTCAGCCATGACTTGCACTACATTGCTTGGGACAATCCTCCCAAGCAGCATCCTCACACCCTCACCATCAATGACACAAACAAGATGATTGCGAGTGGTGCTGCCTTTGCCAGAAAATTCAAAGGAGACGATCCTGTCTTGGATAAGATTGACAAGGATTTACTTCACCGTAAGAATGGGAGCTTCACTCCGGGTGGATGGTGCTCTGGTAGTCCCAAATGTTCTGAGGTCGGGAACCTGGACAATATTAAACCAGGCCCTGGAGCTAGCAGACTGAAACGCCTCATATCTAGGGTAGCTTTGTTTACAACGCTTAAACAAAACCAATGTAAATAGATTTCCCAAGAGTCCCTTGTTTGCAGGTGGAAAAGGATTCAACTTCATTCTACATGCGCCATAAAACAGCTTATAAAAAAATTGTTTGAGAAAAGAACCTTGATGCTGAAGTTGCACCAAAGGCCTCATTCTTTGCTAGAATCTAAGGTAGGTAAGTTTTTCATTACAAACTTGGTGCGGTGGTCAGGATCTAGTTTTTCAATCTTTAACCTGTACTCTCTCAGACCTGTTATACTACACGTCTCGGAAATTTTCCGGAGAACCTCTCTTTCTCCTATTTCTTTCATGACAGTAAAATTTTTGGTTCCCAATAATTTGATAATTTATTCTCTACAGTGTAGAATCTTGGATATTCATGTTTAAGATAACAATATGAAGACTCAATTACCACAGCAGAATTTGCTCTACCATTTTTCAGCTCTGTCATGAGAATGTGATGCTATGCATGGAAGAGATCAAGAGATGTGCTTCTATTTCATCTTTCTGATCCAAATTACACATAATTATACTGTCTATTTGCAAATGGTTTGAATATTTTTTGTATTTTTCAATTATTGATAGACTGCAGACAAGTTAGTGGTATGAATAGAAAACATTTATTGATGGTGATCGTTTTGGATGTTTTCATGATGATTTCAATTATTGATAGAATGCAGACAAGTGAGTGCTTTCTATCATCCTCAATTTCCGAGCCAACCTTTAAAAATTTAACAGCATTTGTTCCTTGTTATTTCGATTAATATTTCCCTTTTTAATTAAGTTATAAAATTAAAATTTATTTTCAATTTTATATTCTTAATCTAATCTATCAGAGATTTGGTTTATATTTTTTTATTTGAGATTATTTTTAAAATTAATTTTTTTTTATGATTTCATCTCATTTTATGTTTTTGTTTTTACTTTGGTAAAAATTTTAAATTTTTTTTTCTGATTTTATTCTTTAGTATTGAATTGGGTTTTTTTATTGAGTTCGGGTCTATGATTTAGCAGGTTATGAGTTTAAAAAATTAATTAGGTTTAGAATATTTACCTGAGTTTATTTGTTTATTTTTTATTTTTTTAAACTTGTTTTTTTTTTAATTTTATCCTTCAACATTTAATTTTATTGAAAATTGAGCTCTATTATTTTTCTTATTTTCTTTTTATAGGATTTTTCATTAATTTAGAAAATGATTCGGGTTATCTCGGGTCTTTTTATTTGTTGTTCTTTGTTAAATTCAGTTTTTTAAAAAGAAAATTTGGTTTTGAATTAAATCAAATCAATTGCTTAAATATAAATATGCTATACTCAATTCATGATATTTTTGTTTTTGCTTAAATATAGCTTTTTTTTTTTAATTCTTTTCTTTAATTGAATGTTTTCGGCCTTCAATATTTGATTGATTAGAATTGAACTTTCAATTTTGTTTCGATTTAGGTTTTATAAGATTATCATAGTCTCCAGGAACGCGGGTTTCACAGCTTAACTATGGTTAGCTCGGATCAAGCCAATATATCGTCATTTCAATATTTTTCTTTAAAAAAAATATATTGTTCAATATGTCATCATCTTTTTTTTTTCTTCCTAACATTTTTACAAAAATTTTTAATGTTAGAAAAAAATAATCTAACCCACGGCACATAGCAAGACAAGAACCTAAGTCATTAACTAAAGAAAATTGATCAAACCAGTTTCGGTTAGCATCAAATTAACCAAAATTGTTGTGAACCAACATGGAGGTGGTAGAAAAAACAAGAGACGCAACCAAGTTTGCTACAACCTAGTGTAGGGGGCCAAACCTGAACTTTCATGTCTTGGCCTTTGTCACGTTGGGAGTAAGCTCAGTGCCTTGTATTAATGGGGGAGATCCCTTTCCTATTGAAACAAACAAGCAATGTGCATATTGGGTGTAGAAGTTTGTTCTTTAGCAGTGGAGTGGAGTTTTCTTTTGCTGTTGATAATTCCAAGCTATGATGCATGCAGGCATTAGGGTTTGTTTGGCAATGCTATTTATTGGTTTAAATTTTTGTTCAAAATGTTGTTATTGGTTTCCTCGTGGAAGTGGAGTGGCGTGACGATTTGTTAGCACAATACAATATAATATAGGCGTAGATAACTTGCTTTTGAACGGATTATGGGTCGTGACAGGTAAGGTTTTTGTGAATTCTATAATATCAGCATGGATAATTAGCCTTCGATTCTACCAGTGTGTAGTTGCATGCATTCCATGCATTGCCAGTCTTCAGAGTTCTTGTCTCCTAGAACAAAAAAACAAAAGGGTTTGAGGCTAAAAGCATCTTCGGACGCGATTTCAAACACACGCTGAAGAGTAATCAGGTAATCAAACAACAGTAACTGTAGTTTTATTTCAATAAAACCTATCAGGTAATAATTATAATATCTGCATCATTTTACATGCATTCCATAACTTTTCTTTAATTTGGAAGTACCTTGATAAACCTGTTGGAAATGATGCTGCCACAAACTTTTCCCTGTGGGGATCGCAGCTGCGACGAAAGGTGGCAGGAGGAAGCATCCAAGCCTGGAGCTGGTCGATTGCCCCCATTAAGTAAACGGTGAAGGATGCCATGTTTTCATCCATTCTCATTATAAAAATACATAAAAAAATACATTTGATCAACTATAAGCATGGGATAATATAGAAGACAAATATCTCTCTTAATGCTGTCTGCTTCTGCTATGAACTAATGCCAAAAATTGTTTTCGCTAAAAAACCATCAGGTTCCTCCTATACGGGCTGCCCATTAACCCTAGATAAGCTACACAATTTCCTGTTGTGAAAGATCACTGTGCTCGTTCCACTTTTCCCTCGCAACCAAACAATCTCCTTGAAGCTAAAACTGGTGCATAAACCAATTTAAACCATCTCCAAAATTTTGATATTCCCAGTAGAATTTGCAGCAACCAACGTGGATGACTGGCCACGCCAACAGACAGAAGAAATAAATTGTGCAGTATCATCCATTTCATGGCCAGAAAGCGGGTCTGTGTTGTTAAACTTGAAGGACAACACCGGCATGGGGAAAGCTTTGTGATAGACAAAAACCTATTCCACAAAAAAAACATTAGATTTACTAGATGAATGACACTTGCATGGTACCATAACTTGCACTGTAAAAGTCACTCCACGAGCATAGTTGCTTGAGTTTTGATACGTGTTCAAAATTAGGTAATAAATAAAAAAAAGGCGCTAACCAGAACCACCAAAAAAAACAAAAACAAAGAAAAAGAACAAGAAATAGAAAAGAAAGCAGCTTACATGCTAGGTACAATATCATGATGTGAGTGAAAAGAGTGGCTATTGTGATGTCTGACAACAAATTAATTATTCATGTTTCCTCCTTTTCTTTTATTTCCTTTCCTTCTCAACACAAAGAGTCCAACAACATCAGTCATATATCTTGTTTCTATTATAGTTCAGAAAACTGAACTGAAGAAGAAACAGATGCTATAGTCTTTAGAGGTGGAGAGAGAGTACGGGGCCTATTATATCTAACAGCAGTTGGAATTCCAAGAAAATGATAGCCAAAGGAAAATGTAAACAACAGTCAAAATGAAGCTAAAGGTAAGAAAAGGAGAGAGAGTTGCTTGTACTGCTGTAATACGAGGCTGTTGGTTTATGCAATTGTTTCATATTCCGGATGCTGGTTGTGTTTTTGTGTCCATTAAGGTAATTCTTTTTTGTTTTCAGCCCATAACTTTTTCAAGCCTACAAATCTATTAAGAGAACCTAGTTAGATGCATGAAAAGCTTCACCCAACCATCGAAAAAGCAACTAAACATTTGAAGAAGAAATTGGTTTCTTTAGGAGGTACTATGTTCTAATGCAGCTCAAGTAACCAGGCTTGTCAAACAAGAAGAGAGAGACCACGAGTGGATGGTTATGCCATCATAATAAAAGCAAGGGGATAAAGTTAAGATTGTTTCGCAACTAAAACGAAACCACAATTTTATCCATTGTAGAAAAGCGAGGAACCTCTAAATACTAAAGAAGTGAGAAGATATATGAAAAGATATATGAAGTACCTCATTTGTTTCCGAGCCAGTTGCAATGTAACCATCTGCTACAGACAAACCCACGAAGTTCTACAGCATGAGCACACATAGGCAAAAGTGTCAAGCATGGCCACCAAAAAAAATTCATCTATCATTGTAACAAGTACATCAAACATACAATAAACTAAGAAATTGAAGCAACTTAACAGTGAATCTTCTAGCATATACGTGCATGGTGAAGTACCTAAGCCAGAAAAAAGGTCCTTGAATGTTTCCTTCATTATTTCATTTTTTTAGTAGGCATTTTCTAACGTTTAACATGATGACCAGTCATAACTATTCTGAGCACCCGATCCTTGATTTCAACATGAACACAATATGAAAGGTAAAACACAGACTATTCTAGAACTTTGTATTCAAATTTATATCCTCGAGACTATCACTATCAGAAGCTTTTGGTGTAACTGATGGAATTCAACAAATTTCAGTAGTTCAACACACAAACACACAAAAAAAAACATTAAGATAGAGCGTTCTATTAATTGCTAGAATAAATTTGATTCACCTCATCCACTGCCAGTAACCCCCAGATGCAATGCATAGCAGCCTTTGTTCTCCCAACAATGTAACTAGCTTACATGAAGATTAATTGTGCAGTTTTTATTAAACCCTTCGGATGGTTAAGTGCATTCTCCGAAACATCTACTTTATAAGGAAATCACAAGCCAACTTTTCATCCAAGTGAAACATGTTTTGAATGAAAATCACTTTTGAAGGCACAGAACTTCATGCCTGGCAACTCCATAATGTTTTCTTCTTTGCGAGTCCTTAATAATTTTTTATCAATGTAGTAAAAAAGTTAACATACCATTTCCCAGCCCCCTCTTCACAACTTGACTCCGAAGAACATTATTGCCAACCACACAAACAATCTGATTCAATTACCCATCTTGTCCTATTAAAAGCCTTACATTTGTTAAATGGAAGATGATGACTAGCAGCCAATGCATGGGTAGGAGCATATATAGTACCAGTGATTTCATGACTTGGAATGACCATCCTATAGTAAAGTCAGCGTTGACATTAAAATGGAGAGTGAGCTTATCAATTGTTTAGCTTTCATGTCATCGGCAAAGTAGCTCAAAATTAAAGCAACCTCATGAAAAGATGGAGGGCACATGTAGACTCACAACAATATTTGAATTATGCTTTCGCTGTAAACCAACACAATATATGATAATGATTGCATCTTCAGCAATGCTAATATTACGATTTTGAAACACTAATTACATTCTACTTAGAGTGGCTCCCCTATGTTAACACGTGATAATTGATAATTACAATTGAAGTCCGAGTATCCTATAGCCCAATGAAAATTAAAAACTACAAGCAAAAGGATGAGTTTGTATAGGCTGCACCTGATTCTAGTTCAAGTTTAAACTAATCCCAGCTGTGACAGACCAGGAAAATAACAACTACTCAGAATCAGGCTGATTTTCATCCAATAGTCATTACAGAAAGGTCATAAAATATTGGTCATACCTTTGCATTCATGTGGCCTGTGAAGGATTGAACGGGGCTATCAATAACCCTAGATGTGCCCATTGACAAATCCCAGAGCTTCAGTGTGTTGTCCGTTGATGCCGAAACAAGATTGGTCATATCTACAAACTTCACATAACTCACAGTTTTATTGTGTCCAATCAATGTACAGAGAGGAACTTTGGAGTTGCGGAGATCATAGTAATAAATTCTGTGATCTGCTGAACCAAAAGCAATAGAACAACTAGAATCCAAGGGAAACTGAACAGAGCAGATGTTGGCTTTTGTTTTGATGGAACCGATACTTACTCCCTGCATTAGCAACCCGAGTCAGACGAATAACTTATCAGTTATCCAGGATTAAATTACACACTAAAAAATCATACAACATTAGTACGTTTATTTTCAAAGCTGACATCCACCAAATGCAAAAGTAACATTGCCTGATTGATACTCCATAGCTTGACGGAACCATCATCACTCCCACTAGCCAGCATTGTGGGATCTGCTGATGAAAAGTCAACAGACCACACACGCCTCTCATGCTCTCTCATTTCTGTCACTACTTGACTTCTTGTAACATCCCATACCTGAACATGTTGAGCAACTGATTTACGATGAATGATATGAAAACAAAAGGCTAATAAAATATAAGGTTTGGGCCGTTACCTGCACCACACCTTCAAAGTTACTCGAAGCAAGTTGGCTTTTAATGTAGCTGTTCCAACATATGCTGCTTAGCTTTGACCTGCATACCATTTCAACAACAGGATAGTGGATATCACGAGCTTCATTTATAATTGTATCACATTCAAATACTTTTATCTTTTTATTTACACCAGCTGTAGCAAAAAATTCTCCATCACGATCAAAACTAATAGAGCAGACTAGGTTTGAAGAGTTCAACAAATCCCCTTGCTTCAGGTCAGCCTTCACTTTTAACTTGCTAAAAGATAGATACTTGCACAAACCCTCAAGGAATGGACTTATCCATCCACTTCGTCTACCCTCAGTAAACTGCTGCTTTGGTGCTATGCTATTTATGGAGCTTCTTTCAGTAGCAACAATAGAGATTCTCCCATCACTAATTACTGGTAAATTTCTAGCAAATGATGGTTTCCCTGGTGGCCTTACTGGTCTGCATCTTGTCAAAAAATATGCGGACTCTAATTTCTTAAAGTTCTTCATTAATCGTGAACTTCTAAAAAGAGGACTTTCCTGTGATTCTACAAATGTATCTGAGTTCTGACTTCCATCTAGATTATCATCACATTTCTCTACGTTGTGAATCTCAAGGCCTGGGCAAAATCGTTTTCTGGAACCCAAGCTAGAAGAATCATCAATGTCAACAACATTCAGTGCAGGGATATTTGATGTTAAATGATCACCCTCTCCTCTTTCTTTACATGTGTCTCCCTTTTTCTTAAGAAACACTTGATGCTTTGTAACTTCTTCAATATCAGAACATAGAAGAGAAATAGTATCTTGCAACTTATCAGCTGCATCCTGTTTTCTTTGTTGTATTAGTAAAAGGAATTCCAGCAACAATTCCTGCTCCTCTATTCTCTCTCTAAGTTGTGTTGCTGCTTCAAGCTCTTCCAAATTGTTTATTGGTTCATTAAGAAAGTCGCTTTGCAGCAATTCACTGTTACATAATACAAAAGCATAAGACCACAAAAATTTGATTGAACATAAATTGAATGAAATGTAAACAAGGTACTTGGCTCACAGTTTAATAACCATAAGCAAACGAGGTACTAGTTCGAAGGGTTTGAAAAATCCCCCCCCCCCCCTCCCACCCCACCACACACCCACACACCCACATATTAAGGCAGATGCTACCATGAAGTGAAAAAAGAAAACAAAGGTGCAGAAATTAATAGTCACCCTATTTTTGGCCGACTACTTGGCTCAGGGTGCAGTAACCATAAGCAAAATGAAGCTTCTTTTGGCCACTTGAGCAGCAGTTGAGGAGGAAGAACTCGATGTCTGAGACTAGACATAGTTCTGCTTTTGTCTTCACTTGAAGTGAATGGGCAGAACAACTGTTCACAAGTAGAACTATATCACATCAATGTAGACAGTAAACAGCAGAAGCTCTAACACATCATTACAGGCCATTTAGATAATGAAGAACTTCATGCTTGAAATTGAAGTCAAAAGTGCAAAACAGATACAGGAAATGACTTTTTATTCCACCCTAATTTTGATTCATAAATGCAGCATTATCATAACGAACCTCGAAAAGAAGAACTCCCAATCGGTAGATGTCTGAAGCGCAAGAGCTTGGTGAACCAGCATCCTCTTCAGGACAGGTATACCAACAGGACTCCATAAGCAATATTTGCTTCATTGGAAATGGTTGTTTCCTTTCTTCTTCATGTTCAACATTCCTCATATCATGGACTTTATGTTCTGTTTCTTCCACTAATGGTACATCTGCTGCATAAACCAAGCTCGACTGCACGCAACTGGCGTCCGATAAAGTATTTGTTGGAGTAGATGCAGGTAGAAAATCTTCACTTTGTAACCTACTTCTT